>Ga0209284_10000089_pt1 | contig 130857 bp, 130 predicted proteins | sample FRY03_FD_187211 | JGI IMG/M metagenome (GOLD analysis project Ga0209284, IMG submission 187211) | Freshwater microbial communities from Lake Fryxell liftoff mats and glacier meltwater in Antarctica - FRY-03 (SPAdes) (version 2) | ecosystem: Environmental > Aquatic > Freshwater > Ice > Glacier...
TGTCGCTGCTGATTGATGCGATGAGCTACCAGTATCTGGTGGGGGCGGAGATTGATTACAAAGACGACTTGGAAGGTGCGCAGTTCGTCATCAAGAACAACCCTGGTGCTACTTCCACCTGTGGCTGTGGGTCCAGTTTTAGTATGTAAATAGATCTATCATATTTCTTAAAATTGGTCACTGACATTGCACGACTGTCTGAAATTCTACAGCATTTTCTAAGCGGTACACCCTTTCTGGGCAGCAGAAAGTTTTTCTTTAGTTGCACCAAAGCGTGGGTAAATAGGTCGCCATCGCTTTTATCAATTTTAAATAATTACAACAATAATGGCAGATTATAAAAATTTATATCAAGAAGTAATTCTTGATCATAACAAAAAACCCCGCAACTTTGGACCACTTAACAATGCTAGTCACTGTGCAGTTGGTCACAATCCATTGTGCGGAGATCATATAAGTGTTGCACTTAATCTTGAACGAGATTGTATTAACTGTATTTCGTTTCAAGGCGAAGCGTGTGCAATATGTAAAGCATCTGCATCAATGATGACAACCGCAGTTAAGGGCAAAACAATCGAGAACGCAGAGATACTAATTAAGGAATTTCTTGACATGGCAACCGGTAAGCTTGATTTAACAAAGCCGAATACTATCGGCAAGCTTGCAGTGTTTTCTGGTATTAGTGATTTACCAACCCGAGTTAAATGTGCTATTCTGCCATGGCATACACTTCACGCTGCATTTAATTCGATAGCAGTCACGTCTTCAGAAACAATATAAAGAAATAAAATGCCAAAAATTACAGATATTGAAGACACGCCCAATCCGAACGCGGTGAAGTTCACCCTCTTCGAGCCGCTGACCTGGGGCATTTCGCGATCATACGAGAACGCCGAGCAGGCGAAGGACGATGAGCTCGCTACCGCGCTATTCAACATTGCGCATGTCAGCAATGTGTTTTACGTTGATAAATGGCTCACGGTGACACAGGACGGCGGTGCCGATTGGCCGGTGTTGGTCCGTTTAGTGGCGGTGCCCATCCGCGCAGCACCGGCGGCCGAGGCTCAATCTGCTGCGGCCGTGTTTGCGGCCCGCACGTCGATTGCTGCTCTCAGCGAGGAAGATCAAACACGCCTTGATGCGATCAACACGCTGCTTGACGAGCAGATTCGCCCTTACCTGAAAAGCGACGGCGGCGACCTCCACGTAGTCGGTCTCAACGGCAACCAGCTCAGCGTGCACTACCAGGGCGCGTGCGGCACCTGTCCGAGCTCAATATCCGGCACCCTCAGGGGCATCGAGAACCTGGTGAAGTCGATTGAACCGGACATCGAAGTCATGGCGGTATAGGTTTGAAAACATGCAGGAAGAAAACGTCTTGAAACCTACACACGATGCATTGCTGGAACGCTTTCGGCAAGCATTTCCCGAGGCTTCGATCCAGGTCGAGGACGAAAGCCATTTGCACGTCGGCCACGCCGGCGCCGCGGGTGGTGCTGGACATTTTCGAGTCCGGGTGATCGACGCCAGGTTCAATGAATTGCAGCGCATCGCCAGGCATCGACTGGTCTACGCCGCCGTGTCCGACTGGATGCCGGAGCGGGTGCACGCACTGAACATCATTGCCATGACCCTGGAAGAAGCCGGGCATGCATCGACCATTCAGCAGGGTCTATCTAGATAACTTTTAAAAGATTCATGGTTGACGATCGCATTATTGGCACATTAAGTACCCAATGAGATAGCTTGACAATTGGTCGCCTTACTAACTTGATTGAAGGGTTTTAGTCGTGAGCGACAAAGAAATTGCAGTAACGGAATTGAAGTCATGGATATGTTTAATATGCGGATGGATATATGAGGAAGCTACCGGCTCACCCGATGACGGGATCGCCCCTGGCACCCGTTGGGAAGACGTTCCCTTGAACTGGACATGTCCTGAATGCGGTGCGAGCAAAGAAGATTTTGAGATGGTTGAATTTTGAAATTTCCAAATTTCCAAAAATTCGTGCCTTTTTTATCTTGAAGATATTGAATCTTCAAATAGCGCCTTCCACGGTCGGATTGCAATGGCTGTTGGGGCCAGACCAGAACCGGCCATGCTCGCCGAACTTCTACCCAATCTGGCGCTGCGCACCGAATTTCTTGCTTTGGCGCGTGAAGCGCAATTTTTTCAGGGTTTTGAGCTAGGATTTTTTATGACTTTCGTTGTGACAGAATCGTGCATCAAATGCCGTTATACCGACTGCGTTGATGTGTGTCCGGTGGACTGCTTTCGCCAAGGTCCGAATTTTCTGACCATTGATCCGGACGAATGCATCGACTGCGCTGTATGTGTCCCAGAGTGTCCGGTCGACGCCATTTTCGCGGAAGAGGACGTGCCGGCCGAACAGCAACAATTCATCAAGCTGAACGCCGAACTCGCGCGCAACTGGCCGGCCATCACCAAGACCCAAAAACCGCTGCCGGAAGCCGAGGACTGGAAGGATGTGCAGGACAAACTACAGTACCTGGAACGCTGACATGCGGCGAAGCCATTGAAAGCAGGCGGCAACGCCGCCGAACCGCAAGGCTAGCACGCTGCTGCCATGACCACCAAAATATGCCCAACCGATAAAACAGGACATTTGAATGAAATCTACCCTGCAGCGTGCCGTTGCCGCTTAATCTCGTCCCGGGCCTGCTGGTGGCCGCCACAGTCGCCATGGCGGCGGGTTTTCTGTCCATTAGCTACGGTGCGCCGGTCATGCTGTTCGCGCTGCTTCTTGGTATAGCGTTCAACTTCCTTGCCGAGGAAGGACGCTGTGTCGAGGGGATCCAGGCGGCATCGAAACAGGTCCTGCAGATCGGCGTTGCCCTTCTCGGTGCACGCATCACATTCACACAGATCGCCGAGCTAGGTCTCATCTCGGTCGCGACGGTCGCGGGCGCTGTCGTACTGACGATGGTTTTTGGCATCGGCGTCGCGCGTGTTAGGGGTCTGCCCCGGCAGTTTGGCATTCTGACGGGAGGCTCCGTGGCAATTTGCGGCGCTTCGGCGGCATTGGCGATTTCGACGGCCCTGCCGAAATACGAGGGCTCGGAAAGAGATACGATCTTCACCGTAGTATCCGTCGTGACTTTGAGCTCGGTGGCAATGATTGTGTACCCGTTGATTGCCGCAGCGATAGGGCTGGACCATACCCAAACAGGCGTCTTCCTCGGCGCCACCATCCACGATGTTGCCCAGGTGGTCGGCGCCGGCTATAGCGTCTCCGTCCAGACCGGTGACGTGGCTACTGTTGTCAAGCTTGCCCGCGTCGCACTGCTGATGCCGGTCATACTCGTCCTGTTGGCGTGGTTTGGGCGCCGGGGCGGTGACTCCAGTGTCGGCAAACTGCCCATTCCAGCTTTCCTCATCGCCTTTCCCTTGCTCGTCGGTGTAAACAGCGCCCATCTCATCGCGGAACCGGTCCGTGTCGTGCTTGTCGATATCTCGCGCTGGTGCCTGGTTATTGCAATCGCCGCGCTTGGTATGAAGACCTCTCTCAAGGCGCTCGCAGAAGTAGGCCATCGCGCGCTCACTCTCATCGTTGCCGAAACCATCTTCCTTGCGTTACTAGTTCTCGGGGTGATTGTTTTCAGCGCTTAGTTTGATTGAAGAATCAATTTGATTAACACTCCCACGCCCTATCTAAAGGGACATTCAGGAAGGTCATCAGTAACATGACAACAGAAATCATAACCCTACGGCACTCATCCGCGACTACCCATCCGCCGGACAAACAAAGAGGCGCCCTCAAGACCAAACGCGACGAGATCGATCTGGCCGAAAGATTGCCCAAACCAAACTGGATCCGCGTCAAGGCGGCGTCACCCTCGGGCCGCTTCGGTGAGATCAAGGACATCGTGCGCGCCAACAAACTGGTGACGGTGTGCGAAGAGGCATCCTGCCCCAACATCGGCGAGTGTTGGAGTAAAGGTACCGCAACGTTCATGATCATGGGCGACAAATGCACGCGGCGCTGTAGGTTCTGCAACGTCAGCACGGGACGTCCGAATCCGCTGGACCCCAAGGAGCCGGAACGCCTCGCCCAAACCATCGCCCTGATGAAGCTCAATTACGTTGTCATCACCTCGGTTGACCGCGATGATTTGCGCGACGGCGGCGCCGGCCATTTCGTCGAATGCATCCAGCAGATCCGGGCACTGACGCCCAACACCTATATCGAAATCCTGACGCCCGACTTTGGTGGCCGGTTGGACCATGCATTGGAAATCCTTGGCACCGCACCGCCGGACGTGTTGAACCACAACATCGAAACTGTGCCGCGTTTATACAAAGAAGCGCGCCCCGGCGCGGATTTCCAAAACACGCTCAACTTGTTGCAACGCTTCAAGGCACTGCATCCCAACATACCGACCAAGTCTGGCCTGATGGTCGGGCTGGGCGAGACCGATGAGGAAATTTTGCAAGTGCTGCGTGAACTGCGTGCCCACCGGGTTGACATGTTGACCATCGGTCAGTACCTGCAGCCGTCCGGCGGTCACATGCCGGTGCACCGCTATGTGCACCCGGATACCTTCAAAATGTATGCGGCGGAAGCCTACAAGATGGGCTTCGTGCATGCCGCATCGGGCCCGCTGGTTCGCAGTTCCTACCATGCCGACGAACAGGCGCATGCGGCAGGGGTGTTTTGATATGTGTTCTGCGCAAAAGCTAAAACCCGGTGGAAGAAGTTTATTCGGTCGGTGTAGCAGCGGCAAACGACTTCCTCTTTCTTTTCCCACGAAGTGGCACCTAACGATGCAAAACTTGACTACTCCAGAACTAGCCGAATGGCTCGAGAATGCAGAGCGCGAGAAACCCGTATTACTCGACGTCCGTGAGCCGTGGGAATTCCAGACCTGTCATATTGATGGCGCGTTGACGATGCCGATGAATACCATCCCCGGCAAGCTGTCAAAACTGGACGCGCAGCGGCCGATTGTCTGTATCTGCCACCACGGCGTGCGCAGTATGCAAGTCGCGTTGTTTTTGGAACAGCATGGTTTTAGCCAAATTAGCAACCTGACAGGCGGCGTTCATGCTTGGGCTCAACAAGTCGACGGCACGATGCCGACCTATTGAATTTCATATGCATCGACTTTCGAAAAATGGCATGTGCGAAGCGAGGTTGAGGAAGTTGTCAGGCCACATCTTCCCCTCGTCGAGATCCATCATCTCCAAGGGGACACTCGACCTTCACAAATGAAATCCTGATTCTTTATCGTCAAGTTGACAATGTCCTCAGACAGACTCAGACAGGCCCTAATTCATATTGACACGCCACCCGGTTGCGGGGTAGATTTCGGTGAGAGGAGCGTTGAAATTTCTATGACTAAAACAGTGAATTGCATAAAGCTTGGGCGCGAAGCCGAAGGGCTCGATTTCCCGCCGTATCCGGGGGAACTCGGCAAGCGGATTTTTGAAAACGTATCCAAGGAGGCATGGAAAGCGTGGCTCGAGCATCAGAAGATGCTGATGAATGAAAACCGGCTGAATCTCGCCGATGCTGCGGCGCGTAAATATCTTGCGCAACAAATGGAAGCATATTTTTTTGGCGCCGGAGCCGATGTGGTCGCGGGGTATGTGAAACCCGGCAGCAAATGAAAGCGTATTGGTTTTCGAGCAAGACATTACCCATTGCACCAAGTGATTATGGTTCCCGGTAACCGTCGGTGCCGGTAACATCCATGTCTGGCCTCGACAAATCCACGCCCGTCCCCACGGAAATCAAGCTGCACCAGGTTTCCAGAAGGCTGGAAATCGCCTTTGACAACGGCACACGATTTGAATTGCCGTACGAGTTTTTGCGGGTGTATTCGCCGTCAACCGAAGTGCGCGGATGCGGTCCGGGCCAGGCAGTCTTGCAGGTCGGCAAGCAGAACATCGAAATCAAAGGCATCGAGCCGGTCGGATCCTATGTGGTGCAGTTGACGTTTTCCGACGGTCACGATACCGGCTTTTATTCGTGGGACTACCTCTATGAGTTGGGCGAGAACCACGCCGAACTATGGGCTCTTTATATGAGCCGGATGGAGGCCGCGAGCGCTTCGCGCGAACCGCTGGCCGGTGCGGTAGCGCGCCCAAAATCCAAGTGACGCGTGCGGTAGTGAACACCTTGCGCGGAATTGTTCGCGATGCGCCTGATTCTCTGGCCGTCGCTTGCAAGGCCGCACTCATCAACCCTTACGAACTCGGCCGCCAATCGTTCAACCTGGCCGACCCTGCGGCACTGCTGAAAGCTGCCGGCTTCGACGTCGTCTGCCTCGACCTCACGCTGTAAAAGCTCGATCCCGATGTCCTGCGCGGTGCGAGACTGGTGGCGATTCATCTGGGTATGCACACCGCCACCCGTATCGCCGTTGCCGCGCTGCTCAAGATTCGGGCGCTGGCTCCTTCGGCTCATGTATGCATGTACGGCCTCTACGCTGCGATGAACGAACCGTTGCTGCGTGGGCTTGGTGTACAGACGCTGTTAAGTTAGGTGGCGAATTCGAAACGGGCCTCCCGAGTTCGACACCAAATCTGACTTTCGGCCAATTCTCGCGATCGTGAGTCAATGAAATCAAGAACTCCCGAGTTCGAAAGTTAAACGCGTAAGCCACTGATCCATATAGGGGTGCGACAGAAACGCTCCACTACAAAAGGCTCAATTGGGCGGTTGGCGCGCGGTTCAATGTTGGTTTTTTGAGGCTCAGGGCAGCCAGGATGTTGGCGTGCTCTTGGGTGATCGTTGTCAAGCCGGTGACTGGCTCGGTGTTGATCGTGATGCTCTGGTGTTGGATGCGGCGTAGTTTCTCCAAGGCCCGCTCCGGCGACAACACCACACCACTACCTGGGTTACGCGCAGCCCGTGGGCGAACACCTGAAGTATCTGGTGTACGCCCGCGCCCCGCGCTCGGCCGATTGCCTGCGTGGCGTGGTCCTCGGCACCGAGGCACCTGGGCAGCCGCGACCGGTTCATCGGCTGGAGCAAGGAGGAACGCCTAGCCAACATCGCGCTGCTGGCGTACAACACGCGCTTTCTGATATTGCCCTGGGTAAGGGTGCCCCATCTGGCTTCGCACATTCTGGGTCGCATGGCCCAGGTGCCTCGACGACCAGCGACTGGTTGCGCAGTGGCATTGCCACGCATTCGAACCACACTGGCGATGTCGGTCAGCGTCAAGGTGTGGACGAAGTCGCCATCAGTCTTGGGCCCCCCGCAGTGCTCGACCATGTCGACCTCGAAGACTCCCGGCGGGGGATCGCGCCGGTCGGAGAAGGTGCGCACCGGGATGCTGCGACGAATGGCGGCGCCGACGCCTTTGCGGCGTCGACGCTTGCCGTCGATATGCGCTCGCGCGTCGCTCAACGAACGGTCGATCGTCGCGGCGCTTATCTGCAGCAGCCTTGCCTTGACGAGTGCGTGTAGTCATGCTGATTCGCCCTTGTTTCGTCACGTCCTGCTCCCGCCGGCCCATCCGACGGGTAGCAATTTACGTGAGGCAACGGGTCATCAGCGGTAACAAATCTGATGAGTCAATGCGGGCGTGGACATAGTCGCCGTCGATCTTTGGGCCGTTGTAGTGCTCGACCATGTCCATCTCGAAGAAACTGGGTGGCGGGTCGCCCCAGTCGGCGAACGTGCGCACGGGAATGCTGCGGCGGCTGGCGGCGCCGACAACTCTGCGGCGTTTGCGTTGCCCGTCGATCTGCAAGCGGGTGCCGGCCAGCATGCGATCAATGGTGGCAGCGCTGACCGCCAAGACCTTGTCCTTGACGTTCTGATCGAGGTCGAGATGACCGTACCGTTCCATCGCATCGATCAGAATCGGAATCATGACCTTCAGCCTCTTGCCGCAGATACGGTCGGCCGCCTCCCACGGCATGATAAGAGCCTGCCGAACCGCCTCGTCATGTGATGCCCCCGCCGGACCATCCAGCGAGTAACAACCTACATGAGGCAACAGCGCATCATTGGTAACATTTTTGCTGAGTCAAGGCGCATTCACCGCTGGTGGGCATGAGGTCACAGCCAATAGTCATTGATATATTTCTCCCCTTTGTCGCAGAGAAAGGTTACAACGTTTTTAATCTTGTGCCGCTCGCGCAATTCGCGCGCGGCAATCATATGCGCGCCTGAGGAAGGCCCGACAAAAATTCCATGCTTGCGTGCCAACCGGCGCATTTCGCGCACGGCATCTTCCGACTCGACCGTAACAACTTCATCCAGGAAATCGCGATGGCGCTGAATAATGCCAGGGATGAATCCATCGGCGATGCCTTCAATAAGATGCTTGGCTATTTCGCCACAGAGTATGGTGCATGACTCGCTGGGTTCCAGCCCGACCACCTTGCATGACGGGTTGACCGCCTTGAATGCCTGACCGACGCCGATGATGGTGCCGCCTGTCCCGATGCCGCCGACAACCGCATCCGGCAGTATGCCTTCAGGCAGTTGTGAGATTATCTCTTTACCTAACCATTCACGGTTTTCGTCTACATTCCACTCGTTGTCGAATTGCTGAGGCGCAAAGTATCCAGGCAATTTACCCAGACGGCGTACTTCTTCCAGCGCGTCCGTGACATGAAAATCCCCAATGATGCGCACTTCGGCACCGTATGCGCGTGAGATGGCGGTGCGTTCGCGACTTAGCCCATTCGGCATCAACACCAGCATCTGGTAGCCCTTGACTGCGGCCACCATGCTCATCGCGTTGCCGGTATTACCGCTGCTGGCTTCTACGATGGTGTCGCCCGGCTTCAGCAAACCTTCTCGTTCGGCGCGCTCTATCATGTATTTCGCAATGCGCGCTTTAATGGAACCAGACGGGTTAAGGAATTCCAGTTTGACCCAGATACCGTCAACTTGTATCAGGGGAGTAGAGCCGATGGCTAAAGAATAGTATGCATGAGTTTTCCGACTGTAGGTGGTGGGCGATGTCCCGAACTCAGTTGCAGGTCTGGGTCGGTGGTCATGAAAATTATGCTGCTTTCTTGAGCGACGCTGAGTTGGGACGAAGACCGTTGATCAGGGTTTTCAGATCGGCGTGACCGCGTAGTTTTTTGAAGGATTTCTCTGCCTCCAGGAAGCCCGCTGCCGTCCAGCGCAGTGCCATCTCGGCGTCCTTGTAGTTGGTCGCCCGCCCGCTGACCCTGCGCACCGCTGAGTTGGGTGACTCGATCACGTTGGTGGTGGCCAGGCAACGTGCCAGCTCGCCGGTGATGCCCAGCCCCGTGATGGTGAACATTTCATCAAGGCCTTCGATCACACTGGCGGCGGCATCCGGGTGTTGTGTCTTGAGGTCCCTGGCCAATTCCTTGAGCCGCTGCTTGCCCTTGAGTGTGTCGAGCTTGAAGGCCTGCTTCATCAGCCAGCGCACCTGCTCGGCCCGGTCCTTTGGCAACCTCTCGGTGACGTTCCTGATCTTGTGGATGCGACAACGCTGCACCCGCGCATCCTTGCCGCACATCTGCTCAATGCCCGAGCGCAAGGCCTTGGAGCCGTCGATAACCCACAGTCGTGGGATGTTCAGGTCAAATCCGCGCTGGGCCAGAGCGCCCAGCAAGTCCTTGACCACCTTGGCGTTTTCGCTGCTGCCAGGAGCCAGGCCCAGTACGTGCTTCTTGCCCTGAGCGTCCACGCCCACGGCGGCAATGATGTGGTGGCGGGCCACGATGATGCCACCATCGGCATACACGGCCACGAAATCGATCTGGCTCAAATCGCGGCTCATTAACTGTGCAAGGGCGTGCGCGCTTTGTTTTGGAAGAACTTGTGCAGCCAGTTCCGCAGTCAAGAAGGACAGGTTGAGGATTTCCCCGACTCATTTGATGACATGATGCGTCTTGCCGAAAAATATGAGGCGCACCCATGGGGGCAATCGGAGTCTGGCAAAAAGCTCGCCGAAGCGATTACACAACAGTTCGCCGAATGCTGGTTCCCGTGGGGATTTCGCTGGGCAGGGCGGCAGTTTGTTTTGGCCATGCAAGCGCCAAGCACGCGGAAAATCATGCAAATGCCTGACCCCAATTGGGTGATGGCTAAGGTGATCCCCAAAATCGTCTGGCTTGTTTTCACGATGAAAGATCGGGTGCTGCCGGATGCCAAAACCACAACGCCGGAAAGGGCGCGCGCCAAACGGGTCAGACCGATCACGCACATGGAGCCCAAAATGGTAAAAATATCTGAGTGCCCCTTCCATCCAAAGACGAATGGGGAGCTTGCCCATGACAGGAGGAGCTCGTCATAGACGGCCAGTGGGGATCGTTGAACCGGACCCCGTTCCGTGGACGCCACGAAGCACGAAGAGCGTTATCCACGGACGGCTGGTTCGGTCGCTTGCGACGAACCGGAACCGGCCGGCGGTGGGTAACGCGGTGCCACTCATTGCGCCAACTCCTGTGGCGTTGGGCTTGCTAACCTGGCGCGCCAGCGCCGCTCGAACTCCGCCGGGCTGATGTAGCCCAACGCAGAATGGCGGCGCTCGGTATTGTAGTAACCGATGTATTCGACGATCTCGCGGCGTGCCTGCTCACGGGTCTCAAAGTGCATGTCATGCACGCACTCGACCTTCAAGGCGCCGTTGACCGATTCCATTGGCGCGTTGTCCCAACAGTCCCCCTTGCGGCTCATCGACACGATCATGATGCCCCGCGCCTTGAGCTTGGCGCGATACAAGATACTGGATCACAGCAGAGTCGATGCCCAAACCCCGTTCATCACCCCGGCACACGGGCCACCGCTGTGGGATGACTGTGGTGCGCAGGAGCCGGGGGAGACTGTGGATACCGAGCCGGACTGGGATATGAGCGTAGTAACCAATCACCACCCGACTACCCGAAGATCAGCGTACAGACTGTTGAACCTGGCATTGGTGGCGAAGGCCGCGCCGGGGTAGGGCTATGTACATGGGCAGCGCGGCGCGTGGTTTGCGATGATGGGGTCCAAATTCTTGGGCAATCAGGCCTGCGACCGATGGTCAGCATAGTTTCGAAGGCAGCTTTGCGGTGGGATACTTGGCCTCATGCGGTTGAATTTCCTATCCATGAAACTGGGCTTTCGCGTGAACAACTCTATCGATTCTTCAGCCAGAACGGTAACTCCACACTGAAGACGACGCTGGCTGTCATGAAGGCCCTGGGTATTGAGCTGACCGCACAGCTGACGTTCGTCGGCCGACGACGACTATTTTGTCTTGCCGCCAAGCCGGCGGTAGACGGTGGCGCGGCTGATGCCCAGCGCCCGCGCGGCCTTCATGACGTTGCCCCCGGCTTCGCTGACGGCCTTGCGGATCAGCGCCGTTTCAACCTCCTTGAGTGGCAGGACAGGCGTTGGCGTGGCGCGGCCCGGCGCAACTGCACGCCCCCTCAGCAGCGGCAGTGCGTGCAGGCGCAGGCCGGACCATAGAGGCACGTCGATGGCCTGCGGATAACCCAGAGTGTCGCTCATGGCGGCATCAAACAGCATCTCGTAGGGCATGGCAAACAGCTCGCTGCAGTGAACGGCCGGCGGGTTGCCGGCCTGGAGCGCCGACACCATCTGCCGCGCCGCCGGGTTGGCGCCGGTGACCCAGCCGTCCTGGTCCAGGCAGACCAGCCCGTCCATGTCGTCCCCCAGGCTGTGGCTGGACCAGTTCAGCCGGATCAGCAGATGATGCGGCTTGGTTTGCATCAGTACATTTTCAATGCTGCGCGCCGACTGCACGACCATGTGCTTGAGCTCGGGGCGCTCGAATGCGTCCACACCGGTCAGGTCCAGCATGCCGGCGCAGCGGCCGTCCGGCCCGAACAGTGGCGCACCAGCGCAACTGTAGACCGAGGTAGCATTGAAAAAATGCTCGCCGCGGTGCAGCCACACTGGCTGCAACTCGGTCAGCGCCGCGCCGATGGCAGTGGTACCCAAACTTTGCTCGGACAGGTCCACGCCGATGCGCGTGATCAGGTCGGCGCGGCGGTCACGCCGGTCGATGGCGCCATTCACATCGACCACCACGCCCTGCGCATTGGTCAGGATGGCGAAGTAGCGCGTGCTGGCAATCGCCGCGCCGAGTTTTTCCAGCACCGGGCGCGCGGCCTGCACCAGCACGTGGTTGGCTTCTTCGGTGCGGCGCAGGGTCTGCGGCAACACCACATCAAAGCTGACCTCGTGCTCGGGTTTTTTGCCGCTGGCCAAGCAGCGTTGCCAAGAGCGCTCAATCCACGGTTCGGTCAGCATGCCCGGCAGGCCTGTGCCGTCCCGTAGCACGGCCTGCCGGGCTTGTGCGATCTGCTGCAGGCGTTGTTCGGAAGAGGCGGCCAGCATGTGTGGGAAATGCTTGTGAAAGGCGCGGCGTGCGGGAGAATGCCCAAAGTGACTGCAGCGTACCAGATCCGGCGAAGACGCGCTGTATATCCCTCGCTGATTGTTCCATTTTGAGAATTTCAGGGGGCTTTGGGAAGCTCCTAGGGTTTGACCTAGGTCCGCACGGGATCGCCAAATGAATAATGGGCTTTTCTCGACCCTCGCCCAAATCAACAGCCATCTGGAGATTAGCCCATGCAAGTTCAACTCAAAGTCAACGGCAAAGCAAAAAGCGTCGAGACGCCCCCCAACACGCTGCTGGTGCAGGTGCTGCGCGAGCAGTTCAAGCTCACCGGTACCCATGTGGGTTGCGACACCGCCCAGTGCGGGGCCTGCACGGTCATCATGAATGGTCGGGCCGTCAAGTCCTGCAACATCCTGGCCGCGCAGGCGGAAGGCGCCGAGATCACCACCATTGAAGGCCTGGCCCAAGCGGACGGCACCATGCACCCGATGCAGGCCGCCTTCAAGGAATGCCACGGCCTGCAATGCGGCTTCTGCACCCCCGGCATGGTCATGAGCGCGATTGATCTGTGCCAGCACCACCCCCAGGCCAGCGAAGGCGAAATCCGCGAGCTGCTAGAAGGCAACATCTGCCGCTGCACCGGCTACCAGAACATTGTCAAGGCCGTGCAGCAGGGCGCTGTGGCCATGGCGGCCTGAGCCGGCTGGCCACCGATCACGCGTTTTCCCGGCAGCGCCATCCCGCGAGTCGCTTTTTACTGATTTACCGATTTAACTCATTTTCAGGAGTACAAACATGGGTGCATCCGATTTCGTCAACCTGCCCACGATTGGCAAGTCCGTCCGCCGCAAGGAAGACTACCGCTTTCTCACCGGTGGTGGTCAATACACCGATGACATCACGTTGGCCAACCAGAGCTACGCGGTGTTCGTGCGCTCGCCGCACGCCCACGCCAACATCAAGAGCATTAACACCGCAGCAGCCAAGGCGGCACCGGGCGTGCTCGAGGTGTTTGTTGGCGCGGACGTGGCGGCCGACAAGATCAACGGCCTGCCTTGCGGCTGGCTGATCACCAGCACCGACGGCAGCCCGATGAAGGAGCCACCGCACCCGATCCTGGCGCAGGGCAAGGTGCGTTATGTCGGCGACCACGTCGCCATGGTGGTGGCCGAAACGCTGGAGCAGGCCAAAAATGCGGCCGAGCTGGTCGAGGTCGACTACGACGCTCTGAGCGCCGTCGTCAGGGTCACCGATGCTGCCAGGGCGACGGCCCTGCACGACGCCGCACCGGACAACCACTGCTACAAATGGGCGATCGGCGATAAGGCCCAGGTCGATGCGGCTTTTGCCGGCGCCGCCCATGTGACCAAGCTGGACCTGATCAACAACCGGCTGATTCCCAACGCGTTGGAGCCGCGCGCTGTGATCGGCTCCTACAACCGCGCGAAGGACGAGTACACGCTGTATGTGTCGAACCAGAACCCGCACGTCGAGCGTCTGCTGCTGACGGCTTTTGTGATGGGCCTGCCCGAGCACAAGGTGCGCGTGATTGCGCCTGACGTCGGCGGTGGTTTCGGCTCCAAAATTTATTTGTATGCCGAAGACGTGTGCCTGACCTGGGCCTCCAAAAGACTCAACCGCAACATCAAGTGGACGGCCGAGCGCAGCGAGGCTTTTGTCAGCGACGCCCATGGCCGCGACCATTCCAGCCACGCCGAGATGGCCATGGACAAGGACGGCAAGTTCCTGGCGCTGCGCGTGCATACCGACGCCAACATGGGGGCTTACCTCTCGACCTTCGCGCCGTGCGTGCCGACCATCTTGTATGCGACCTTGCTGGCGGGCCAGTACACCACGCCACAAATTTACGTCGAGGTCGATGCCTGGTTTACCAACACCGCTCCGGTGGATGCTTACCGCGGCGCCGGTCGGCCCGAGGCGACTTATTTGCTGGAGCGCCTGGTCACGCGCGCCGCCTGGGAGCTGGGTCTGGGCCAGGACGAGATCCGTCGCCGCAATTTCGTGAAAGATTTCCCCTATCAGACGCCAGTGGCTCTGCAGTACGACGTGGGCGACTTCCATGCCCTGCTGAATCGCGGCAACGAGCTGGCCGATGTGGCGGGCTTTGCCAAACGCAAAGCCGCGTCCGAGGCCAAGGGTCTGCTGCGCGGCCTCGGTTACTCCTGCTACATCGAGGCCTGCGGCATTGCACCCAGCAACATTGCCGGAGCTTTGGGTGCGCGCGCCGGTCTGTTCGAGTGCGGCGAGGTGCGCGTGCACCCGACCGGCAGCGTGACGGTGTTCACCGGCTCGCACAGCCATGGGCAGGGTCACGAGACCACCTTTGCGCAGATCGTGGCGGCGCGGCTAGGCATTTCGGTGGACCAGGTCGACGTGGTGCACGGCGACACCGGGCGTGTGCCCTTCGGCATGGGCACCTACGGCTCGCGTTCGCTGTCGGTCGGCGGCACGGCCATCATGAAGGCGCTTGACAAGATAGAGACCAAGGCGAAAAAGATTGCCGCCCACCTGATGGAGGCCAGCGATGCCGACGTGGAGTTTGCCAACGGCGAATTCACCATCAAGGGCACCGACAAGAAAGTAACGTTCGGCCAGGTGGCGCTGACCGCTTACGTGCCGCACAACTACCCGCTTGACAAGCTCGAGCCTGGCCTGAACGAGACCGCGTTTTACGATCCGACCAATTTCACATTCCCGGCCGGCACCTACATCTGCGAGGTCGAGATTGATCCCGCGACCGGCCAGGTGCGGGTGGACCGCTTCACCGCCGTGGACGACTTCGGCAACATCATCAACCCGATGATTGTCGAGGGCCAGGTGCATGGCGGCTTGGTGCAGGGCATCGGCCAGGCACTGCTGGAAAACTGCGTCTACGACCCGGAGTCCGGCCAGTTGCTGACGGGCTCGTACATGGACTACGCCATGCCGCGCGCCGACGACATGCCCAACTTCACGCTAGCCACCCTGAGCACGCCGTGCAGCCACAACCCGCTGGGCGCCAAGGGCTGCGGCGAGGCAGGCGCCATCGGCTCGCCGCCGGCGGTGATCAACGCCGTGCTCGACGCCCTCAAGCCGCTGGGCGTGACGGACTTCGACATGCCCGCATCGCCCAGCCGCGTCTGGGAAGCTATTCAATCTGCCAAACGCTAAAACATCCAAGGAGAAACCACCATGTATGCATTCACCCTGGAACGACCCACCTCCCTGGCTGCTGCCGCGCAGCTCACCGCTGACGGCGCCAAAGCGCTGGCCGGGGGCCAGACCCTGCTGGCGTCGATGAAGCTGCGCCTGTCGAGTCCGGACCAGTTGGCCGACCTGAGCGGCATCAAGGAGTTGGTTGGCATTAAACGCGAAGCGAACGGACAAGGAGAGTCATTTGTCATTGGCGCGATGACGCGGCACGCCGACGTGGCGATCCACGCCGAACTGAAGGCGGCCCTGCCGGCACTGGCCGACTTGGCTGCCAACATCGGCGACCGGCAGGTGCGCGCCATGGGCACGCTGGGCGGCTCGGTCGCCAACAACGACCCGTCGGCCTGCTACCCGAGCGCGGTGCTGGCACTGGGCGCGACCATTCACACCACCGCGCGCAAGATTGCCGCTGACGACTTTTTTCTCGGCATGTTTGCCACGGCGCTGAACGAGGGCGAGCTGATCACCGCCATCAGTTTTCCGATCCCGAAGCGCGCGGCCTACATGAAGTTCAAGCAGGCGGCTTCGCGGTTTGCGATGGTCGGCGTGTTTGTTGCGCAGTTCGATGCCAGCGTGCGTGTGGCTGTCACCGGCGCAGCTAGCGGCGTGTTCCGCCACCCGGGCCTCGAAGCGGCCTTGAGCAAGAGCTTCACGCCCGAGGCAGCAGCAGCGGTCAAGATCGACGCGACGGACCTCAACAGCGACATCCATGCGACGGCGGCTTACCGCGCCAACCTGATCAGCGTGCAGACGCAACGCGGCGTGGCGAAGGCGCTGGTTGCCTGATCTGACATTGCGGGCTTGACTCGCAAGCCATGCGATGACACCTTTCCCCACCATTGACGCGCTGGCGCAGGCGCTGCAGGGCGCCGGCTACTTTGCCGACCGCCGGCTTGCCACGGCAGTTTTTTTGGCGCTCAAGTTGCAGCGCCCGCTGCTGCTCGAAGGCGAGCCCGGCGTCGGAAAAACCGAGCTGGCAAAAGCGCTGGCCGTGGCGCTGCAGCGGCAACTGATCCGCCTGCAGTGTTACGACGGGCTGGAGCAGCGCGAAGCCCTGTACGAGTGGAATTACGCCGCCCAACTGCTGCACATGCGCGCGGTTGAAGGCCACGGCGACGCCGCCGACGTCGAGCGCGAGGTCTATCAGGACCGCTACCTGATCCGCCGCCCGCTGCTGCAGGCGCTACAGGCACCCGCGCCGGGCGCAGTCTTGCTGATCGACGAGGTGGACCGCGCCGATGAGCCGTTTGAAGCCTTTTTGCTGGAGTACCTGGGCGAGTACCAGGTGAGTATTCCGGAAATCGGCACGGTGCGTGCGCAAGTAACGCCGGTGACCATTCTCACCAGCAACCGCACGCGCGAGCTCAATGACGCGGTCAAGCGGCGCTGCCTCTACCACTGGCTGGATTACCCGGATCGTGACCGCGAGTTGGCCATCGTGCGGGCCCAGGTGCCTGAGGCCGGCGAGCAACTGTCGGCCCAGGTAGCCAGCTTTGTGGACAAGCTGCGCCGCTCGCCGATGGGCAACGCCTTTCAGCGCGCGCCCGGTATTGCCGAAAGTGTCGAGTGGGCCAAGGCGCTGGTCGCACTGGACACGCTGGTCGTCGACCCCGAGGTGGTGGCCGATACCGCGGGTATTTTGTTCAAACAGCGCGAGGACGTGGCGGCGCTGACGCACGAGCTAGCGGTGGAACTGCTCAAGCCTGAAGAGGTGGCGTGAGAAAGGTCGGGCGGGAAGCCCTCACCCCAAACCTCTCCCCTGGGTGAAGGCTTCCCATGTTGCTGGGTGATGCACGCAGTGGCAAACTCGCCGACAACATCACCGGTTTCGGACGGGCACTTCGACGCGCCGGAGTGAAGGTCGACAGCCAGCGCATCGCCCTGGCCAAAGAGGCTGCATTGGCCGTCGGCATCGCCGAAAAAGAAGATCTGAGCGCCGCCTTTGAAGCCGTCATGGTCAGCCGCGAGCAGGACCGCCTGGTGTTTCGCGAGCTGTTCGACGTGTATTTCCAGGACCCGAAAGTCGCCAACAAGCTGCTGGCCCAACTGCTGCCCAGCGCCGAGGGCCAAGCCGAGCCGAGCAAGCGTCGCCCGCGCGTGCGCGAGGCGCTGGCGCCGCAACGCTCTTTCGGCCAGCAGGCCAAGCCCGACACCAAAGACCAGAAAGTCGAGTTTGACGCCGTCATGACGGCCAGCGACATCGAGCGCCTGCAGCACGCCGACTTCAATGCGCTCTCAGCCACTGAATACCGACTGGTCGAACGGCTGGCGCGCGACATCAAGCTGCCCTTGCCGATGTTTGCCTCGCGCCGCAGTCGCCCGGCTGCTTCGGGCGCGCGCATGCACTGGCCGGGCGTGATGCACCAGGCCGCGCGCACTGGTGGCGAGCTCATGCACCTGCCGCGCCTGCAGCGGCGCGAGCAAGCCTTGCCTTTGCTGATACTGGTCGATGTGTCGGGGTCGATGGAGCGGTATGCCCGCTTGCTTCTGGCCTTTTTGCACGCCGCCACGCGACGCCACCCGCACCGCGACGTGTTCGCCTTCGGCATGCACCTGACCGATTTAACGCCGGCTTTTCGCCAGGCCGACACCGACGCGATGCTGACCCATGCCAGCCTGGCGATTGAAGACTTTGCTGGGGGTACCCAGTTGGGCGCTTCGCTGGCCAGCCTGCGCGAGCAGCATGCGCGCCGCCTGGTCGGGCGGCGTACCATCGTGCTGATGATCACCGATGGGCTGGACACCGGCGAGCCGGCCGATCTGGCGTGCGAGTTGGGGTGGCTGCGCCGGCGCAGCCGCCGCCTGTTGTGGCTCAACCCCTTGCTGCGCTTTGACGGCTACGCGCCGCTGGCGCGCGGCGCGGCGGCGCTGCATGCTCACGCGCATGGCATGCTGGCCGTACACAATTTAGCCAAGCTTGAGGAACTGGCCGCCAGTCTGGCGGCCTTGATGAAGCGCTGATTCCCCCCATTTACGCACTGAAAAACTACAAAAGAGGACACCCCATGGACATGCAAGGAAGCCGCCAACTGGCTGTGACACAGCAACAGGCCTGGGACGCGCTGAACGACCCCGTCGTGCTCAAGGCCTGCATCCCCGGCTGCGACAAGGTCGAGGCCAGCGGAGAGAACCAGTACGCCATTGGCATGGCGCTGAAAATCGGCCCGGTGTCGGCCAAATTCACCGGCAAGATCACGCTTAGCGAGATCCAGCCACCGGCCAGCTACAAGCTGTCGTTTGACGGGCAAGGCGGTGTCGCCGGCTTTGGCAAGGGTAGTGCTGAGGTGACATTGACACCGAACGAGCAGGGCTGTGAACTCTCCTACACCGTGCACGCCTCGGTCGGCGGCAAGGTGGCACAACTCGGGCAGCGGCTGATTGATGGCGCGGCCAAGTCCATGGCCGAAGATTTTTTCAAACGGTTTGACGAAGAAATGCAAAGGCAACACCCCGAAGCGTATGCGGCCCGCGCCACCGCCGGCGCGGCCGTGCCTGCAAGGTCCGAAGAGGGAGCGCTGGCGAAAATCCCGGTCTGGGCCTGGGTGCTTGGCGCCGCGGTGCTGACGCTGGTGCTGTGGTTCGGGATCTGATGCAACGCTGAACGAAAGGAGAAGCCATGGAAAACCTTGATGTGATGGTGCTGCGCACCTTGCGCGACTGGCGAACGGCGGGCAAGCGCGGCTTGCTGGCCACGGTCGTGCGCACCTGGGGCTCGTCGCCGCGACCGGTGGGCTCCATCATGGCGCTGTGCGAAGACGGGGCCGTCGTCGGTTCAGTCTCGGGCGGCTGCATTGAAGACGACCTGATTTACCAACACACGCAAGCCTATGCGCCGGCGGCCACCCAAAAAAGCGGCGGCCAGGTTGAGAGTAAAAAATTCCCGTCCGGCCCGCCCGCTTTTGTCAAATACGGCATCACCGCCGACGAGGCGCACCGATTCGGCCTGCCCTGTGGCGGCACGCTGGAGCTGCTGTTGGAGTACGATCCCGACGCTGAGGATCTGGCACGGCTGGTTGAATCGCTCGAAGCCGGGCAACTGATGCAGCGCAGCGTGCGTCTCAAGAACGGCGCGGTGATACTTTCTCAGGCCACCACACCGGCCGAGCTCAGCGTCTCGGCCACCGATCTGGTCAACACCTTTGGCCCCGAGTACCGCATGCTGCTCATCGGCGCCGGCCAGCTCACCGAATACCTGGCCACCATGGCGCTGTTCAGTGGTTTCGCGGTCACGGTGTGCGACCCGCGCGAGGAATACCGAAGCGCTTGGAGCGTGGCCGGAGTCACCCTGCTCATCGGCATGCCCGACGACGTAGTGCGCGATTTCAAGGTGGACCGCCGCAGTTGCGTGATCGCGCTCACGCACGACCCCAAGCTCGACGACCTGGCCCTGCTCGAAGCGCTGGGCAGCGAGGCCTTCTATGTGGGCGCCATCGGATCACGGCGCAACAACGCGGCACGCCGGGCGCGGCTGATCGAACACTTCGAACAGACCGAAGCCAGCCTGGCCCACCTGCGCGGCCCCATCGGTATTTACATCGGCAGCAAGACGCCGCCAGAGATCGCGGTCAGCGTGATGGCCGAAGTGCTGGCGGTGAAGAACAGTGTGCCCCTGCCGCGCGACATGGCGGTTGGAGCTGCCAAGGCAATTTACGCAGTCAGAACAGCATAGTCTGGTGAACATCTGTGCATCGTCCCACACCGGCGCAACCGGCGTCGTGCGCCCATGAAGGTGGGTTGCATCCTCCTGGCTGCCGGCGCTGGCCGACGCATGGGTGGCGTTGCGAAATGTCTGCTCCAACTCGACGGAAGCAGCTTGCTGGAGCGTTTGCTGAGACAGTTGTGGCAGTTGCGCTGCCTGCGCGGTACCGAACTGCACAACCTGGTGCTCGTGCTCGGCCAGCACGCCCAGGAGATTCATGCGCACTTGACTCAGCTGCCGCAAGAGATGGTTCCGCTTTGTGTCATCAATACCCAGCCTGATGACGGCATCGCCTCGTCCCTGAGAACAGGCCTTAAGGCGCTGGCATCCGATGTAGATCAGGTGGTGGTGGTGCTCGTCGATCTGCCCTTACTCGACGCCATGGACATCAACGCCGCCATGGAGGCTTTTGGCGCGCGCGCACCCGGCATTCGCGTGCAGATTCCCTGGGTACATGGGGAGCCAGGCCATCCCGTGATATTCGACGCCCATGTGCTTGCCGAACTGCTCAGCCCCATACCCCCCAGCCTGCCTCAATGGCGCGCGGCCCACCCGCAAGCGGTGTGTTTTTGGGAGGTGAACAATCCTCACTACACGCACGACCTGGACACCACGGACGACTTCAACGCCTTGGTTCTGGGCAAGCATTGAGCTTGTGCTGGTTGCGGTCATTCAACCCCGTCCTTCCTTTGAAGCCGTGAACGCGATAAACCCATGCATTTCACTAGGATTTGCCACTGGCTGGACGCATCCACGCAGGTGATGTGACAGACCCCCTTGATGCCATCGAGGTCACCTTGGTGCACGCTGTCAATGCGCACCCAACCGGCACGCCCATTGGGCTTTGGTGCCTTGCGCACGCCAATGGGGTCACACGGGGCGGGTCTTTGGTGAAGCTCACACGGCGGGCTTGGTAGCCGACGCTTTTGCGCCGGTTTTACAGGTGCGACACCGACAGTCCCGCCAGGCGCTCATAGCGTGGATCCCCGTACACGGTGCAGGAGGTGCACAACGGCGGGGCCGCAGACATCTTCATTGGCGCGGTCCATCTCGGCGAGCAATTCAATATCGGTGGGCGTGTACTTGCGGGCAAAGGGGGCAGCGGGGGCGCCGTGGCCAGTGCATGTTGCTGTGGGCCGGTTCGAAATCCTCATAGCCGGTGACCAGCGTTTCGAGCACCAGCAACTGGACCGGCATCGCCAGCGCCAGATGCTCGCACAGGCGCGTGGGTTTGAGTCCGGATGGTACGCGCACAAAAAGTTCATCTTCGAAAAAGTCGCGCAGCCGGGCCAGCGCATTGCTGGTGGCCGGCTGGGACAGCGACAAGGCCTTGCCGGCGAGGGTGACCGAACCGGTGCGGTAAATGGCCGCGAGGATGCGCAAGAGGTTGAGGTCAAACTGGCGGAAATTCAATTCAGCATCTTTCGTGACTGGTTCTCAGGGATGCCCCGTGTCATTCGCCAGATGGATGTAATCTATTTGAAAAATCAATTTTCTGAATGAGTCTAACCTGCGTAAATTCCCTTCCATACATGGGATCAATCATGCAGCAACAGCACACTCTCCAGACATCCAGCGCAAGCGCAGACGCAGGCCCAGGCGCGGTAAAAGGCGCAACACAAGGTGCGCTCCATGGCTGAGCGCTCATTCACCAACGAAGTTCAAAAGCTTCGCCTGGGCGAGGGAGAAGAGTTTCGCGGCGAAGGCATTCTGGCCGTCACCAAGGCCTTGCTGCAATCGGGCGTGTCGTATGTTGCCGGCTACCAGGGCGCGCCGATTTCGCACCTGATGGACGTGCTGACCGATGCCAATGACATCCTGCAAGAGCTCGGTGTTCATTTTGAACACAGTGCATCTGAAGCTACCGCCACCGCCACGCTGGCCGCGTCCGTAAACTACCCGTTGCGCGGCGCCGTGACCTTCAAGTCCACCGCGGGTACCAACGTGGCCTCCGATGCGCTGGCCAATCTGGCCTCTGGCGGCGTGACCGGCGGGGCCTTGCTGATCGTCGGCGAGGACTATGGCGAGGGTTCCAGCATCATGCAGGAGCGCTCGCATGCGTTTGCGATGAAGTCGCAGGTGTGGCTGATGGATCCGCGGCCCAACCTCGAAAGCATTGTGCGTGCCGTAGAAATGGGTTTTGAGCTGTCCGAAGCCAGCAACACCCCGGTGATGCTGGAGCTGCGCATACGCGCCTGCCATGTGCACGGGCGTTTTCGCGCGCGTGACAACAAGCGGCCCACCTTCACGCTGAAAGACGCGATGGAAAACCCGGTGCGTGACGTGAACCGCATCGTGTTGCCGCCGGCCAGCTACCTGCACCAACACGAAAAAATCGCCAAGCGTTGGCCGGCCGCCGTCAAGTTCATTCGGGACAACCAGCTCAACGAATTTTTTGCCGAAGACACCAAAGACTTCGGCATCGTCATGCAGGGCGGTCTGTACAACAGCGTGCTGCGCTCGCTGGAGCTGCTGGGCCTGGCCAATGCATTCGGGCAGTCGCAAGTGCCGCTGTATGTGCTGAACCTGACCTATCCGCTGATCGACGACGAGTTCAATCGCTTTTGCGCCGGCAAGCGCGGCATCTTGCTGGTTGAGGAAGGCCAGCCCGACTTCATTGAGCAAAACGTCAACACCATTTTGCGCCGGGCCGATTTGCAGACCCGCGTGCACGGCAAAGACCTGTTGCCTCTGGCCGGCGAATACACCGGCGCCGTCGTGCTCACGGGCGTGGCCAGCTTCATCGGTATTTATGCGCCCGGGCTGCTGCAGGATCGCGAATTGCCGGTCGCGGCGCGGTCCGCGTCCAGCGGCCTGGCCGTGCTGGACGGCACCCCTAAGGATGCGTTTGCGATCCAGGCCGCCACAAGCGAAGTGCAACCCAGGCCGCCTACGTTTTTTACCGGCTGCCCCGAGCGCCCCATCTTCACCGCCATGAAGTTGTTAGAGCGCGAGCTCGGCCAGCACCACGTGAGCTGCGACATCGGCTGCCATCTGTTCTCCATCTTGCCGCCCTTCAACCTCGGCGCCACGACGATGGGTTACGGGCTGGGCTGGGCCGGTGCTTCTGCTTTCAACACCAGCGCAACTTCCAAGCGCACGATTGCGATGATGGGCGATGGTGGTTTCTGGCACAACGGGCTGACCAGCGGTGTCGGCAATGCGGTCTTCAACCAGACCGACAACGTGTTGCTGATCGTGGACAACGGCTATTCGGCGGCGACCGGCGGGCAGGACCTGCTGTCGTCAAAAGCCATCAACCCGATCCGCAGCACCAACAACCTGATTGAAAAAGCGGTGCGCGGCGTGGGCGTGAAGTCCAGCCTGGAGGCTTTTGCCGCCGGGTTTGAGCTGGCGAGCCAAGCCCTCTCGTCTCCGGCCATGGCGGCGGTGGCGGCCCAACCCGCTGCGCCCGTGCCGTCGGTAGGCCCGCGGCTCGCTGCGCTGGCCCAGCGCATTCAAGACAGCTTTCCACCCGCCAACCATGCAACACTCACCCTAGGCATTCTGCGCATGGCTGACTATCAGGACGTGGACTATGCCGCCAGCTACCTGGACTGCCTGGTGCCGCTGGCACTTCTGACAGCAAGCCTTCCTGCAGACCACGCGCTTGTAGCTGAGTTGCTGGACGAGACCGCACGCCACCTGGCGCTGTGGATGTCGTATGAAGACACCGTGCGCGTGGCCGACCTAAAAACCCGGCGCTCGCGCTTCCAGCGCGTGGGCGAAGAGGTAAAGCAAAGCGAAACGCAGCACCTCGGCATCAACGAATTTCTGCACCCGCGTGTGGAAGAAATTGCCGACACACTGCCGGCCGGTCTCGGGCGCTGGCTGCTGACCACGCGCTGGGCGCGCGCCTGCATAGAGCCCTTCACGCGCAAGGGCCGCATCGTGCAGACCAGCTCGATACGCGGCTATCTGCTGCTTTACACGATTGCCGCGCTGCGACCGCTGCGCCGCGGCTCGCTGCGTTTTCAGGTCGAGCACCAGCGCATCAACGACTGGCTGGCCAGCATCCAGCGCCTGGCTCCCACGCAGCCGGCCTTGGCGCTGAAGGTGGCGCGCTCGCAGCAGCTGATCAAGGGCTATGGCGACACCCACGCGCGCGGCTGGCGCAGCTTTCAGCGCATCATGGCCAAGCTGCCGCAACTGCAGACCATGCCGCAGGGCGGGCAGCAGCTGCACGCCCTGAGCCAGGCGGCGCTGGCCGACGACACCGGTCAGGCGCTGGAACAGCTGCTGGCCACGGTGTGAAATTACCGAGTCAATCAGCGTGCAAATCGCCGAGGCAGTGTCGTGCTGTGACGGACACCCGCAATCAGGTGTAGTAGTAGCCCGCATTGACGGTTTTCTGTGGCGATGATGCGCATGGGGCCAGCGCCGCGCTCCTTGAGCCAATCCATGGCGAATGGGGGACGGGCGCAATAGCGCAGCAGTCGCTTCGGCCCAGCGCGGTCGGAGGCTTCGATGCGCGCCCCGGCATCGACCGAAAAGCCATCGTGGGCATAAGCGGCCATGTCTTTGGCGTCATGCGCATCCAGTTGACCTCGTGCCACGATGCCGACCCCCCTTCGTCGAAGTCGGGATCGAACACGCAGATGGCCGGTGGCGGCTCGTCGCCCTCGTCGAGTTCGTCCATCGCGCTGACGCCCCGCGCCCCATACAGGCGGGCCAGCAAGGGATGCACGCCGCCTTGCTCAAGGGCCCAGACGGCGCGTGGCGGAATGTCGCGGACGGTGATTTTCATAATAGCGGTGCATATTGTTGCAGGCTGGCGGTGTTGAAGCGGCGTCGCAGTCGTTCGACCCAGCCAGCCGGCCGTTTCTCGAATACCAGCGCGTGACGCTCCGAGCAAAGCACCAGGCTGGCCGGACGGCCGGCTTGCAGTTCGGCCAGTAATTTGCTGCATGCGCCCTGGTCGACCTGGTGCCAGGCGCTGGTCCATTGCGCCCAGTCGCCTTGCAATGCCGGCAAGCGTAGATCGTCGGCCACGATCGACGCCGACGCCGGTGTCGTCGGCGCTGGACCGATGTATCTGCCGCTGCCATGGATCCAGAACGAATTGACCGGCTGTTGGCCGCGCGCCGCCCGCTCATCGTTGACCGGATGGGTGTACAGCAGCATCTGCATCTCGTTTTGCAGTCGGCGCAGCGCCGGTGTGGCCGGCATCCAGGGGCTGATGTCGACGCCCAGAACCCGGTCGAGCGAGGCGCTGGCCAGGTCTGCCAGGGGCTCACCGCTGACCAGCCAGCGGCCGGATTCCTGGTACGCCAAGGTCAGTCCGTCCTGTTCGAAATACGGGGCCATGGCCTGCATCAGTGTGCGCGACTCGGTCTCCTGCAGCTCCAGTGCGAGCGGATCACGCATCAGGATATGGCCGACCCCGATCTGCCAATGCGCTGGAGTCAGCCAGGCGCGGGCGATGTTGTCGGCTGGTTGCCCTGACCGGACCCGGTCCAGCGCTGCCCAGGGAATGCGGCCGTCTGACGGTGTCAGGCCGAGCGCCCGCGCCAAAAGTATTTCATGAGGTGGCGACAGGTCCTGCGCCGAGCCTTTGATGGTCTCCATCAGCGTCATCGCGCGCAGCAGCTGCGCGAGGTGGGGCAATTGCAGCGACAACGCGGCCTGCGCACACGGCGTGTCATTCACATGGGCGTAGGGGATCAGCAACTGCATGGCGGTATTGTCCTGTTCGCGTTTTCAACTGGAAGAGTCTCGCGCCATGCGACATTGCTGCTGATGCAAGTGCCTTACGAGCTGGCCCTGGGCTGGCGTTATACCCGTGCGGGTCGGGCAACCCGACGCATCGGCAACCGCGGCATCGATGCAGCGCAGGTAGTCCTGCACGGCGCCGGCATAACCGAGTTCCAGTGCGTCAGAAATCAGCGCATGACCGATCGACACCTCCTGTACCCCTGCAACTCCCTGCAGGAAATCGGTCAGGTTGTCGCGACTGAGGTCATGCCCGGCATTGATGCCGAGCCCTGCCTGGCGCGCAGCAGCGGCCGCCGCCGCGAACAGGGCAATCTGGGCCTTCTGTTCGCTCGTGCCCCAGGCCTTGGCATAGGGTTCGGTATACAACTCGACCCGGTCCGCGCCGAGCGCGTGCGCCATGGCCATGGCGGCCGGATCGGCGTCCATGAACAGGCTTACCCGCACGCCAAGCGCCTTGGCCTGCGCAATGATCGGTCGCAAGCGCTCGCCGTCCTGGGCCAGGTTCCAGCCATGATCGCTGGTGAACTGGCCTTCGCTGTCCGGCACCAGCGTGCATTGGTGTGGCCGCAGTGCCTGCACGAAACCCATCAGGTTCTGAAACGGATTGCCTTCGATGTTGAATTCCCGATCGGGCCAGCGCTGGACCAAGGCTGACAGTTCATGCGCGTCCGCACTGCGAATATGGCGTTCGTCCGGCCGCGGATGGATGGTGATGCCACTGGCGCCCTGGGTGAGACAAATGTCAGCGGCGCGGGTCAGCGACGGAATACCCAGGTGGCGGGTATTGCGCACCAGCGCGACCTTGTTCAGATTGACGGAGAGCGCAGTTTTTTTCATAACGATTGCAGGTCGATCATCATTTGCCGGGTGCGAAGCGTCGTCACGCCACAATGGTAATGGAGCAGGCTGCGCAATTGCGGCTTGAGCTCGCCGACCACGGGAGCACAGGCGCGCAAGGTGTCGGTGAAACAGGCCGAACTATCCATCGCCTGTTGCAAGATGAGCCATTGCGCGCCCGGGATGCTGGCACGCTCGCCATCCAGGCTCAGGCGCAGACCGCCTTCGGCCACCAGGTTGTAGCGCGCCTTTGCCTGCAGCCGGGCCAGCGTCATGGTCTGGATATCGAGTGCGGGCAACAGGCCGATCTCGCGCAGCAGCAGCAGTTCAAATGCGCGCAAGGCCGTCTGCAACGCATCGCCGTGGTCCGAGCAGATGACGGCCACGACGCTGGCGTAAATGTCGAACAGGCCTGGATGCGGGTCATCGCGTGCCAGCAGCGTGAGCACCAGTTCATTGATGTAATAGCCCGACAACAAGGCGTCGCCGCTGGGCATGACATGTCCGCCCTGCCACTCGGCGCTTCTAAGCGTACGGATCTCGGCATCGCCGCCGAACGCCACATGCAGCGGTTGCAGCGGCAGCAGGATTGGCCGCAAGCCGGAACTGGGCCGCTTGGCGCCCTTGGCCACCAAGGCCACCCGACCATGGTTGCGCGTGAAGACCTCAAGAATCAGGCTCGACTCGCTCCAGTCGTGCCGGTGCAGGACATAGGCGGGTTCATCCGCGATACGCAGGCTGACCACGCGCGCGCCCGCTGATCAGTCGTAGCCGAAGCTGCGTACACGTGCTTCGTCGTCGGCCCAGCCCGAGCGCACCTTAACCCACAGCTCGATGAACACCTTGGCATCGAACAGGCGCTCGAGTTCGACCCGGGTTTCGGTGCCGATTCGCTTGATGCGTTCACCCTTGTCACCGATCACCATCGCCTTGTGACCGTCGCGCTCCACCACAATGGTGGCGGCAATTCGCACCAGGCGCTTTTGCCCCTTGCGCTCGGGTGGCTCCTCGGCGAACTGGTCGACGATCACGGTCGAGGTATACGGCAGTTCATCGCCCGTCAGGCGGAACAGCTTCTCGCGCACCATTTCGCCGGCCATGAAACGTTCGCTGCGATCGGTCAGTTCGTCTGCGTCATAGAACCAGGCCTGCTCGGGCAGGAATTTTTCGCAAATACCCAGCAAGCGCGCGACGTCCCGGGTGTTCTTGGCCGACATCGGCACGAACTCGGCAAATGCACGCCGCTGCTGCATCTCCTGCAACCACGGCGCCAGACCGGCTCTTTGCGTCACCTGGTCGAGTTTGTTGGCGATCAGCAGTGTCGGAATACCTTCGCCCAGCAAGGCCAGCACCTTGGCATCGGCCTGGTTGAAGCGCCCCGCCTCGGTGACAAACAGCACCAGGTCCACATCCTGCACCGCCCCCTGAACTGTTCGGTTCAGAGACCGGTTCAGGGCATTGGCATGCAGGGTCTGGAAGCCGGGAGTGTCGACAAATACGAACTGGGTCTGCCCCAGCGTATGCATGCCGGTGATGCGGTGCCTCGTCGTCTGCGCCTTGCGCGACGTGATGCTGATCTTCTGGCCGACCAACGCATTGAGCAAGGTGGATTTGCCGACGTTGGGCTTGCCCACGATCGCAATCAGGCCACAGCGTGTGCCGCCTGAAACTTCGGGTTGCGCAGACTCGTTCTGCGCGGGAGTATCTGGTGCCATGGTCATGGGTTGGTCCGGTTCTTCAGGGTCTGCAACATGGCCGCTGCGGCGGCCTGTTCCCCCGCGCGGCGCGAACCGCCAATGCCCCGCTCACACAAGCCCAGCTCGACGACTTCACATTCGACATCGAACGACTGCTGGTGCGCAGCGCCCATGGTGGCCACCACGCGGTATTGCGGAATTTTCATCTTGCGCCCCTGCAACCATTCCTGCAACTCGGTCTTGGCGTCCTTGCCCAGTGCCGCCATGTTCGGATTGATCTCAACGTTCTTGAACAGACGGTGGACCAGATGCTGTGCAGCGATGAATCCCGCGTCCAGATACACCGCGCCGATCAAGGCCTCGAGCGTGTCGGCCAGGATCGACGGCCGCTTTTTGCCGCCCGAGCGCATCTCACCCTCACCCAGGCGGATACAGGCCGGCAGACCGAGCTCTACCGCCAACTGATGCAGGGTTTCCTGCTTGACCAGATTGGCGCGGATACGGGAGAGATCGCCCTCGTCGAGTTGCGTCAAACGCTGGTACAACAGGTCGGACACCGCCAGGTTGAGCACCGAGTCGCCCAGAAACTCCAGCCGTTCGTAGTGGCCGGCACCGAAACTGCGATGGGTCAGCGCCTGATCGAGCAGATCGGCATTGGAAAAAACATGCTGCAACCTCTGCTGCAATGCCAGCCAGCCAGGATTCACTTTATTTGGATCGTCCAGTGTATTTGAGCGTCAGGTAGGCAGGCCCCGCCAGATGGATTTCGCGCTGGTAGGCAAACCTGACCACGATGCGGTCGTCTTCTTTTGTGACATCGAGGTCCTTGGCCTGGATAGAGGTGATGGCATCGATTTCCGCCGCCCGATCGAAGATTTTGCGGACCTCCACCACCGTGCTGCCGTCACTGGACTTTTGCACCGCCTTCGAAACCGCCTGGAACTCGACAAAGGTCGGGAACACCTGGGCTGCGATTACACCGGTAACCGCGAGCACACCACCCACGAAGATCAGCCCGAGAAAGGAAATGCCGCGTTGTCTGGATTTTGGTTGGATCGTCATGAATCACCTCTGGCTGGATAAACCCGACTCAATGGAAGGGACCGATTCGGCTGAGACTGCTGAAATTCATCCACACGAAAAACGCGCGTCCCACGATGTTCTTGTCCGGGACAAAGCCCCAGTACCTTGAATCCAGCGAATTGTCCCGGTTGTCACCCATCATGAAATAGTGACCCGGTGGAACCTTGCACACCACGCCCTCGACACTGTAGCGGCAATTGTCGCGATTCGGAAACTCCGACGCGCCCGGTATGAAGGCCGGCCGATCGGCGTTGATCAGCAAACGGTGCGGCTCCTTGCCAAGCTTCTCCTCGAACTGCTTCGTATAGCGCATCGACTCTTCGTCGAAAAAGTCCTCGACCTCGCGGATGTCGACCGGCGCCCCGTTGACAGTCAGTCGCTTGTTCAGATAGCTGATTTCATCGCCGGGCACCCCTACCACCCGCTTGATGTAGTCCAGGCTGGGTTTGGGCGGATAACGGAACACCATCACGTCGCCACGCTGCGGTGGCGTGCCCTCGGTGAGCTTGGTGTTGATCACGGGCAGACGCAGACCATAGTGGTACTTGTTGACCAGAATCAGGTCACCGACCATCAGGGTCGGAATCATCGACCCGGACGGAATTTTGAAGGGCTCGAACAAAAACGAGCGCAGCAGGAACACCGCCAGGATCACCGGAAACAGCCCGGCGGTCCAGTCCAGCCACCAGGGTTGGGCGAGTAAATGCGCGCGCGCCTTGTCGATGTCGCCATCAACCTCGGTCACGCCCTGATCGCGAAGCTCGGCCCGTCTGCGCTCCGCGTGGGCCTGCAATTCGAGCGCCGCACGCCGACGCCGCGGCCAGAAGTAGAACTTCTCACCCAGCCAGTAGATGCCGGTGACGACCACGGCCATGAACAACAACAGGGCGAAGTTGCCGTCGATACGTCCGATATACCAGGCGCCGCCGTACAGGACAAAGGCACCCAGGATCAACGATGTCAGGACCTGCATCAACCGTCCACCTGCAGTATTGCGAGAAATGCCTCTTGCGGCACTTCGACCGACCCGATCTGCTTCATTCTTTTCTTGCCTGCCTTTTGCTTCTCGAGCAGTTTGCGCTTGCGCGAAATATCACCGCCATAACACTTGGCAAGAACGTTCTTGCGCAGCGCCTTGATTGTCTCACGGGCAATCACGTTGGCCCCGATCGCCGCCTGGATTGCGACGTCATACATCTGGCGCGAAATCACTTCACGCATCTTTGCCACCACGGCACGCGCTCGGTACGCCGACTGCGAACGGTGCACGATGATCGACAAGGCATCGACCTTCTCGCCGTTGAGCAAAATATCGACCTTCACGACATCGGCTGTCCGGTACTCCTTGAATACGTAGTCCATCGACGCATAGCCGCGGCTGACCGACTTGAGCTTGTCGAAGAAGTCGAGAACGATCTCGCCCAGCGGCATCTCGTAGGTCAGCATGACCTGGCGGCCGTGATAAGCCATGTTCATCTGCACGCCACGCTTCTGGTTGGCCAGCGTCATGACGCCGCCGACATATTCCTGGGGCATATACAGGTGGACCGTGACGATCGGCTCCCGCACCTCTTCGGTCCTGCCCTGGTCCGGCATCTTGGACGGGTTCTCGACCATGACGACGGTCCCGTCGGCCTTGACCACCTGGTAGACCACGCTGGGCGCGGTAGTGATCAGGTCCTGGTCGAACTCACGTTCGAGGCGTTCCTGCACGATTTCCATATGCAGCAGGCCGAGGAAGCCGCAGCGAAATCCAAATCCCAGCGCCTGGGAGACTTCGGGCTCGTAGCGCAGCGACGAATCGTTGAGCTTGAGTTTTTCCAGGCTGTCGCGCAGACCTTCATACTGGTTGGCCTCGGTCGGATACAAACCGGCAAAGACCTGTGGCTGGATCTCCTTGAAACCTGGCAAGGCTTCGGTGGCTGTGAAAGCCGCGGCGCCGGTTCCAGTCTTGATCAGCGTGATGGTGTCGCCGACCTTGGCCGCTTGCAGTTCCCGGATACCGGCAATGATGTAGCCCACCTCGCCGGCCTCGAGCGACTCCCGCGGCTCGTCAGCAGGCGTGAACACACCCAGGTTGTCGGCGTCATAGGTCGTGCCGGTGGCCATCATCTTGATGCGTTCCCCCTTGGCGAGTCGGCCGTCGACCACGCGCACCAACATCACGACACCGACATAGGTATCGAACCAGCTGTCGATGATCATCGCGCGCAAGGGGCCCTGGGGATTGCCCCGTGGCGCTGGGATACGCGCGACGATGGCCTCGAGGATTTCTGCGACGCCCAAGCCGGACTTGGCAGAACATGGGATCGCGTGGGACGCATCGATACCGATGACGTCTTCGATCTCGCTGCGCGCGTTCTCAGGATCGGCGTTGGGCAGATCCATCTTGTTGAGCACCGGCAGCACTTCGACACCCAAGTCCAATGCGGTATAGCAGTTGGCAACTGTCTGCGCTTCCACGCCTTGACTCGCGTCGACGACCAGCAATGCACCCTCGCATGCGGACAAGGAACGGCTCACCTCGTATGAGAAATCCACATGGCCCGGTGTGTCGATGAGATTGAGGTTGTAGACCACGCCATCGTTTGCCTTGTAGCGCAACGATGCGGTCTGTGCCTTGATGGTTATCCCACGCTCTTTCTCGATGTCCATCGAGTCCAGAACCTGTGCCTGCATCTCACGGACAGCAAGGCCACCGCAAGTCTGAATCAAGCGATCGGCCAGCGTCGACTTGCCGTGATCGATGTGCGCAATGATTGAAAAGTTTCTGATGTGATCCATCAACGAGAACGCTTAAGTAATTGAATTGGAAAGAGGAGCGATAAGAAAAAAGGGCGCGTCAGATAATGACGCGCCCTGAACCAACAATCATTGGCAACTGCGATAGTTGGGACTTCATTGTAGGCAAAAAGGCCTGAATGCCCAGACCTCTCGCAGGAAAATCAAGTCGTTGCAGGGCAGCAACAAGAAAACAATTCACAGCTTATCAACAGGTTTTACAAAAGTTGCTGAACAACTTGTGGGCGAACTGTGGATCGGCTGTGGGCTTCGTCATCGTCATCCCATATCGTGGATTGATGGCCTATCGATATGCCGAAAACGGCGCATCACCGGCCGCCATTCTAACCAAATTCGCAGCAGACCCAGAAAAGTCAGTAGTCGCAAACTTTTCAACCGAAATCCTCATCGGGGTTTTCGGGTCATCGCCGGCCCCCGGATTGGCGGCAAAGCAACAAATAACCCGCCAGTCCGATGGACTTTACCGGCCCCCAGGCCTGGCCTTGACCCGCTTAACGGCCTGCTCGGACAACCGCGTATTGAACCCAGTCACCACGGCGGAACAGGATGTTGAGAGGCTTGTTACGTTCCACTTTGGCCAACACCGCATCGAAGTCTTTCATGCTGACGACTTCCGTGTTCGCGATGGCAACGATCACATCGCCTTCGCGGATGCCGGCGCGTTGCGCGGCATCTGTGGCCGCTTCGACCTTGACGCCACCCTTGAGCTTGAGCTCCTTGCGCTGCGCGTCCGTCAATTCGCTGACCACCAGACCCAATGCCTGCGCCGATGCAGATGCCTTCGGCTTTTCCTCCCGCTCGGGAGTTTTCTGGGCGACCGTTTCGGGCTCAAGCTCGCCGATCAGGATCGTCAGATCCTTGTAGCTGCCGCGACGGAACACCGTCAGGTTGCTGCGCGTCCCGGGCTTGATGCTGCCAACCAGTCGCGGCAGGTCGCTGTGACGCTCGATCGTCTTGCCGTCAAAGCGCACGATCACGTCACCCGCCTCCACACCGGCCTTGTCCGCCGGCGAACCGGTCTCGATACCGCGCACCAGCGCGCCGGTGGGCTTGGCCAGTCCGATTGACTCGGCGACATCCTTTGTGACTTGGTCAATCTGCACGCCGATACGGCCACGCGACACCCGTCCCGACGCGCGCAGCTGCTCACTGACCCGGATCGCTTCGTCCATGGGAATGGCAAACGAGATCCCCATGAAACCTCCCGAACGCGAGTAGATCTGACTGTTGATGCCGACCACCTCACCGCGCATATTGATCAGCGGCCCACCGGAGTTGCCCGGATTGATCGCTACATCGGTCTGGATGAACGGCAGGTAGTCACCGGTGTCGCGCTGCTTGGCACTGACGATCCCTGCGGTGACGGTGTTCTTCAAGCCGAACGGGGATCCGATCGCCATTACCCACTCGCCCACCTTGAGGCGATTGACATCGCCCACCTTCACCGCCGGCAAACCGGTGGCCTCGATCTTCACCACCGCCACGTCGGTGCGCTTGTCGGCACCCACGATGCGCGCCTTGAATTCACGGTCGTCGGTCAAGGTGACCAACACCTCATCCGCACCCTCGACCACGTGGGCATTGGTCATGATGTAACCGTCTGCGGTCAGGATGAAGCCCGACCCAACGCCGCGTGGTTGCTCCTCTTCCTGCGGCTGCGGCCGGTTGGAACGAGGCCCTGGCTGCTGGCGCGGGATGTTGGGTATCGGAACACCGAAACGACGAAAGAACTCCAGCATGTCTTCATCGATGCCATTGCCGCTACCGCCACGAGAACGCGCAGCGACTTTCTCCAGGGTCCGGATGTTCACGACCGAGGGGCCGACCTGCTCCACCAGTTCGGTGAAATCGGGCAGACCCCTTGTCTGGGCGCCGGCCGGCGCCATGGCAACAAAACCCAGCAAGCCACTTGCGGCCAGCGCCAACGTCCAGCGACGCAATCCCATCCAGTTGAACTTCAACATCTCCATCCCTTCCACGATTACAAACTCATTCCGAAGGCGCGGTGCGCCCAGCAAACCGGCACGCAGGTCTGCGAGCCGCTACAACACCCACATATGGGGGCTCAACGGGCGCGCTCAAGTCCTTGTGCAAATGCGGCCAAGGTATTGCGCGGTACCTCGCCGACCACCGTCAGCCACCACTCGCCCGATTTGTCGCCCATGCGCCGGGTCAGGGCGTGGGTCGCGCCCATTGCCATGACACCCTCGACCTTATGGCGCCGCGCGTCGAACGCCTCGACAAACAGCGATACCGACGCCAATCCGTCCGAAAACACCCATTGCATGGTCCCGGTCGACTTGGCCGGGTTGCCACCAGCCACCGGCCGCTTGTGACAACTGATCGATCGAAAGCCGGCGACCGGATTTTTCATGGCCCAGCCTTCCGCCGCAGCAGTGGTCTTGATCAGCGCCGGCCGGTCCACCCGGTAGCCATCGGTGTTGTCCATCATGCGCATCAGTTTGCTCACGCTAACCGGCGCATCCATCTGCAGTTCGGAGAATGCGGACTGCTCCAGCACGGAGCCGTCGACGTCCAGCGTCTGGACCTTCATCAGCATTCCCGACGATTTTTCACTCCAGATGCGGTAGCCAAATCGCAGGCCATCCTTCGCCTGCAACTGCACGATATCCGCGTCATGCCCTGCAACCCGCTCGGATCCGCCCTCCTGGGCACTGTAAAACTGGGCGATTGACGGGTCGGTCGCGCGCAGCAACTCCGGAAAAAGACCGAGCGACTCGCGCTTTTCCGCAATGGCCACGCGGGTCTGTGGCAGGAAAGTGATCACCTGGTCATTGCGCCGGAATGTCGAACGCGGATCTCCGCTGAGCGACTCCACACGCTCGACCTGCAGATCACCGTCACAGACGTGCCAGATCTTGGCACTGGACATGTTGGCGCCGGAAGAAACCACAAAGGTGCCGATATAGTTGCGCCGCCGCGAAGCCGCGTGCATGCGTGTCAGCCATTCCGAAATGCTCAGCTCGGTGGTCCGGGGCGCAACGGCATTGGCGGGCGGAGCCGTCACCTGCGACCACACCCCGCCAGCGGGAAGCATCGATCCCGCCGAGATCGCCAACGCGACCATCAGCAGATGACGGAACAGGTGATACATGGGGCCCATGGCGTTTGAAGTCAACGACCTGGCTGCTCGAAGGTGGCGTTACGCAAGAAGCCGGCGGACGTCGGCAATGCCGATGCACCACCATGCTGGCGATGCGCTGCCAACAACTCGTCCAGCCGCGGATCGCGCAACATCACTTGCGGCTGCGTTGTCACCGCAGACTGGACTGCCACGACCGGTCGCGCGTCCGGTTCACCACCCGCCAGCAACGCGCCCGGATCCGCCGCCGGCTTGCTGACTTGCCAACCCAACACGGCCACCGCGGCCAACGAGGCGGCCATTGCCAGCCATTTCCACTGGACGGCGGGATCATTGGCACTGCGTCGGCCAAAGCGATTGCCGTAATCCGACCGGACGGCCGACTCGGACGGCAGCACCTGCACCGGGAGATCGTCTCTGGCCACGGTCAATGGCCAGTCCGGCGATTGCGTCGCCAGGCGCGCACGCAGTCGCTCTACGAACGCCTTGTCGCCTGCGCAATCGGGCAGGTCGGCGCAGCGCAGCACATCACCAATTACATGATAGGAATGCCAGGCCGCACGGGCCTCGTCCGACGCACCGGCGGTGCCGGCTACCGCGGCAAATTCGTTTTCATCCAACTCTCCGTCGGCCATGGCCGATACCCACTCGATATCGTCCAGTTTGTCGTCTTCTTGCATCTCTTTTTCCTCGGGAACCATCACCAGCGCTTGCCTGTCTGCTTTTCCAGCATCGGACGAATACGAACCGACACGGCCTCACGCGCGCGAAAGATACGCGAGCGCACGGTTCCGATCGGACAACTCATCACCACCGCTATCTCCTCGTAACTCAGGCCTTCGATCTCACGCAGGACCAGGGCCTCACGCAAATCCGGCGGCAAAGCATCCATGGCAGCATTCACCATGGCAGCAATTTCCTTGGCGGCCAGCACCGATTCGGGCGTCTCGTCTGCTATTGGTTCAATTCCGCGCCGGGAAGTTTCATCTTCGTCGTCGGACGTTCGAAAAGCGGCCTCGGACACGGTCGGGTCCCGCTTCAGGTCCATCAGCGCCTTTTTGGCAGTATTGACGGCAATCCGGTACAGCCAGGTATAGAACTGCGCATCGCCCCGGAACTGATGCAAGGCCCGGTAGGCCCGGATGAAGGTCTCCTGGGCGATGTCCTCGATCAGGTCCACGTCGCGCACCATACGGCCGATCAGGCGCTGAATGCGCCGCTGGTACTTGATGACCAATAGTTCAAATGCACGGTCGTCGCCGGCCACGGTGCGCGCGACCAGCATGCGATCGCTGTCGGGCGACTCGGGCGCGATCACCGCGTCGTCAGGAATCCTGGGGTCGGTCATGGCCGCGCAACCAGGTCTGCCTGGGCGCCATCACCTTGACCCTGAGTTGTTCGATCTGGCGCAAACACGGCGCGCCGCAAAGCCAGCCATCGCGACGGCTGCGCCGCCGAACTGAGCCAGTGCCAGGCACCCGGCCCGGACGCAGGAGCCCAATGCACCATCAGTGCGGACTGCAGATCCAGATGCACCGTTACAAGACCCGGAGTCTCTCGCTCGCCTTCGCGATACGACCAACCGCTCCCGTCCCATTGCAAAATCCCATTCCCGCGGGCAGGCCGGAATCGATAGGCGCATGCGCCTGCCAGCGCAGTCAGCGCCAAGCCCAGCCAGAGCTTCCAGTCCTGCCATTCGGCCTGAAACAGCCAGAGTACGTCGACAACTAGCACCAAGGCCCATGCCGCTCCCACCCACCTGCGCAAGGTCTGCGCGTTGCGCAGCGGGTATGCAACCGGGGGGGCCTGGTGCATGGTGCCTGTGTGCAAACTCGTCGACACGGACGCAGGTCGGACGCTGGAGCGACTACACGCGACGGAATGCAAGTGTTCCGTTGGTGCCACCGAACCCGAAGTTGTTCTTCAGGGCCACATCGATCTTCATGTCACGGGCGGTGTTGGCGCAATAGTCCAGATCACACCCCGGATCCTGGTTGAAAATGTTGATGGTCGGCGGGCTCTTCTGATGGTGCAGTGCCAACACGGTGAACACCGACTCGATGCCACCTGCCCCGCCCAGCAAATGGCCCGTCATGGATTTGGTGGAATTGACCACCGCCTTGTACGCATGGTCTCCCAGCGCGGCCTTGATGGCATTGGTCTCATTGATGTCACCCAGCGGGGTCGACGTGCCATGGGCATTGAGGTAATTCACCTGATCCGGATTGATGCCGCCATTGCGCAGTGCACCCAGCATGGCACGGCGCGGACCATCCATGCTCGGCGCCGTCATGTGACCGGCGTCGGCACTCATGCCAAATCCGGCAAGTTCCGCGTAGATCTTGGCGCCGCGCGCCCGAGCGTGGTCGAGTTCCTCGAGCACCAGCACGCCAGCACCCTCGCCCAGCACGAAGCCATCACGATCGCGATCAAATGGCCGCGAAGCAGTCTTGGGGTCGTCGTTTCGGGTCGACAGCGCCCGCATCGCAGCAAAGCCGCCAACGCCCAACGGGGAAATCGTGGCCTCGGAACCGCCGGCCACCATGATGTCCGCGTCGCCATACTCGATCATGCGTCCGGCTTCGCCGATGCAATGCAAGCCGGTCGTGCATGCGGTGACGATGGCGATATTGGGGCCCTTGAAGCCGAAACGGATCGATACATGGCCGGAGATCATGTTGATGATCGAGGCCGGAACGAAAAACGGGGAGATGCGCCGCGGTCCGCGGTTCGTCAGCTCCTCGTGGGTGGCCTCGATCATCGGCAGGCCGCCGATGCCCGAGCCAATCACGCAGCCGATGCGGATCGCGAGTTCCTCGTCGAGCGCCTCGCCAACCGGCAGTCCGGCATCCTGCACGGCCTGTACCGCCGCGGCAATGCCGTAGTGTATGAACGTGTCCATGGTGCGCGCCTCCTTGGCACGCACATAAGACTCGAGTTCGAAGCCCTTGACCTCGCCGGCAAATTTGCAGGCAAATGCCGACGCGTCGAAACGGGTGATCGCATCGATTCCGGATTGGCCTGCCAGCAGGTTGCTCCAGGATTCGGCGACGGTGTTTCCGACGGGGCTGATGCAGCCCAGACCGGTTACGACGACACGACGACGGGACATGAGATTCAACGCCTAATTTCTATGCGGAGCGCTGTCGGGAACAGAGGATCCCCCTGCAACGGCGCCCCAGGCTGGCCGGAATCCGGCACGGGTATCGCGGGGTGGCAAGAACACCTGCCAACCCCGTGACGCGGCATGTCAGGCCTTCTGGTGGGTGTTGGCGTAGTCGATCGCGTTTTGCACGGTCGTGATCTTCTCCGCATCCTCATCCGGGATCTCGATGCCGAACTCATCTTCGAGAGCCATCACCAATTCAACTGTATCCAGCGAGTCGGCACCCAGATCAGCGACGAAGGCTTTCTCGTTGGTCACCTGCGCCTCTTCGACGCCGAGTTGTTCTGCAATGATTTTCTTGACGCGCGCTTCAATATCGCTCATGGAGTCCCTCAAAGGGTTGTAAAAGAATCTGTGATTTTAGCCGCCTTGCCGATACCGGCCCAAGGCAGCTGCCGAACAGATCACCCGGCTTGATGAGGCGCATACGGCCTACATGTACATTCCGCCGTTAACGTGCAGTTCCTGCCCCGTGATGTAAGCGGCTTGAACCGACGCCAGATAGACGACGGCATGCGCAATTTCGTCCGGCTGGCCGAGCCGACCCAGCGGAATCTGACCCAGCAAGGCCTTGTGCTGCTCAGGCGCCAACGCCGCCGTCATGTCGGTGGCGATGAAGCCCGGCGCCACACAATTGACCGTGATGTTGCGCGACCCCAGCTCGCGCGCAAGTGCGCGCGACATGCCTGCCACACCGGCCTTGGCCGCCGCGTAATTGCTTTGCCCTGGATTACCCGAGGCGCCCACCACCGACGTGATGTTGATGATGCGCCCGTAGCGCTGCTTCATCATCGGCCGCATGACCGCCCGGCTCATCCGAAAGACCGACTTCAGGTTGGTGTCGAGCACCGCGTCCCAGTCTTCATCCTTGAGCCGCATCGCCAGCATGTCGCGCGTGATGCCTGCGTTGTTGACCAGCACATGCAAACCACCGTACTGCTGCACGATGCGCCCGATCAGCCCCTCTGCTGCCGACTTATCGTTGACATCGAGCACTTCACCCGAGCAGCCGCCGAACGCGGCCAGACTCTGGGCAACACCCTCGGCGCCGGACGCGGTCGTGGCCGTGCCGACAACCGCATATCCGCTGCCCGCCAATGCCAGCGCAATCGCACGTCCGATACCCCGCGAGGCGCCTGTCACCAGGGCCACCTGCTTGTCGTTCTTCACTTCGCTCATGATTTCCCCTCAGGCCAGCATCGACTCAACTGCGGCCATTGTCACCGGGTCGAGCAGTGGCAGGCCGGTCAATTCCGGATCGATGCGGGCCGCCATGCCGGCCAACACCTTGCCCGGTCCGCACTCGACGATATGGCGCACGCCACGCGCCTTGAGCGCCTGCACACATTCGACCCAGCGCACTGCGCCAAAGGCCTGCCGGTACAAGGCATCGCGGATACGATCGGCATCCACCTCGACGGCCACATCGACGTTGTTGATCAGTGGCATCGTCGGCGATTCAAACACGACCGACTCCAGCGCGACGCGCAGCTTTTCGGCCGCCGGACGCATCAACCGGCAATGAAAGGGTGCCGACACCGGCAGGATCATGGCGCGACGGGCGCCATTGGCCTTGAGCACTTCGCAGGCGCGCTCCACCGCCGCCTTGCTGCCCGAGATGACGGTCTGCCCCGGATCATTGAAGTTCGCTGCCTCGACCACTGCCGTCGCATCCTGCGCCATTTCCGATTGCACCTGCGCGCACAGTTCGACGACACGGGCGGCATCCAGGCCCAGCACCGCGGCCATCGATCCTGTCCCCACCGGCACGGCATCCTGCATGGCCTGGGCGCGCAAACGAACCAGCGGCGCCGCCTGCGCCAAGGTGATCACGCCAGCAGCCACAAGCGCGGCGTATTCACCCAGGGAATGACCCGCAACGGCTATGGGAGCCGCACCGCCGTGGTCCAGCCAGGCACGATAGGCGGCCACACCCGCCACCAGCATGACGGGCTGCGTATTGGTGGTCAGGGCCAGCGCCTCCTTGGGGCCGCTGCGGATCAGTTCCCCGATATCTAGTGACAAGGCGTCGGAGGCTTCGCGCACGGTCTCGGCTACGACCGGATGGTCGCCCCAGGCATCGAGCATGCCAACGGCCTGCGAGCCCTGGCCCGGAAATACAAATGCGAAAGGCTTCATCGATTCATCCTCAACTTGGTCCCGCAAGCACGGTGCCAGCAGGAAAACGATCGTGGGCTACAGGCTCAGAAGAACCGAGCCCCAGGTAAAGCCGCCACCCACGCCTTCGAGCAGCAGCAACTGGCCCGGCAGGATCTTGCCGCAGCGCACCCCATGATCCAGCGCCAGTGGAATCGAGGCTGCCGACGTATTGCCATGCTGGTCCACCGTCACGATGACCTTGTCCATACTCAGCTTGAGTCGCTTCGCCGTACTTTGCATGATGCGGATATTGGCCTGATGCGGGATCAGCCAGTCCAGGTCCTCGGCCGTCTTGCCTGCCTTGGCCAGCGTGGTCCGCGCAGATTTCTCCAGCACCCCTACCGCGAGCTTGAACACAGCCTGGCCGTCCATCTTCAGCACGGGGTCGCCCAGAACCTGACCGCCGGACACGTTGCCCGGCACACACAGGATGCCGACATGTTTTCCGTCCGCATGCAGATCACTGGCCAGGATGCCGGGCTGCTCGGACGCCTCCAGCACCACGGCACCCGCACCGTCACCGAACAGCACGCAGGTGGTGCGGTCGCTGAAATCCAGGATGCGTGAAAACACTTCGGCACCGATCACCAGCGCCCGATTGGCGGCACCTGTCTGGATCATGGCGTCTGCCACGCTCAGCGCGTAGACAAAGCCGCTGCACACGGCCTGCACGTCGAACGCTGCACAGCCGTTGGCCCCCAGCTTGTTCTGCAGGATGCAGGCGGTGGACGGAAACACCATGTCCGGAGTGGACGTCGCCACGATGATCAGGTCGAGCTGATCGGCCTGAACGCCCGCGGCCTCCAGCGCCTGACGCGCGGCCTGCAAGCCCAGGTCGCTGCTGCACACATCCGGCGCGGCAAAGTGGCGCGCCTGAATGCCGGTGCGCTCCACGATCCATTCGTCACTGGTCTCGACGCCCCTGGTTGCCAGCTCCTGCACCAGGTCGGAATTACGCAATCGGCGCGGCGGTAGATAACTGCCGGTGCCGGTGATTCGGGAATAACGTCTCATCTCAATTCAAGGGTCCTGGCGTGATGACGGGCCTGCACCGGCGCCGCCCAGCAAGGGCGCAGCGCGGGCAATTCGACCCTGCACGCGTTCGAGCAGGTTGTTACTCGCAGCATCATACGCGCGCGTCAGAGCATTCTCGAACGCTAGCGCGTCGGCTGACCCGTGGCTCTTGAACACCAGGCCACGCAAGCCCAGCAAGGCGGCGCCGTTGTATCGCCGATGGTCGACCCGCCGCTTGAACGATGCCAGCACCGGATAGGCCACCAGCGCGGCCATTCGGGTGAACAGGTTGCGCGAGAACTCGGCGCGCAAGTAGCCGCCGATCATGCTCGCGGCACCCTCGGTGGTCTTGAGCGCGACATTGCCGACAAACCCGTCGCACACGACGATGTCGACCGTACCCTTGAAGATGTCGTTGCCTTCGACATTGCCCGCGAAACGAATCTGGCCGGCGCTGGCGGCCGCACGCAGCAACTCGCCCGCCTTCTTGATGGTCTCGTTTCCCTTGATCACCTCTTCTCCGATGTTGAGCAAACCGACAGTCGGGTCGGGCCGATCACTCAGCGCGGACACCAGCGCGGAGCCCATGACGGCGAATTGCAGCAAATGCTCGGCGGTGCAGTCGACATTGGCCCCGAGATCGAGCACCGTCGTGCCACCGCCTTTGGCGTTGGGCAACTGGCTGGCGATCGCCGGACGATCGATGCCCTCGATCGTCTTGAGCAGATAACGCGAAATCGCCATCAGCGCGCCGGTATTGCCAGCCGACACAGCCGCCTGTGCCGCACCGTCACGCACCTGCTGCACCGCAACCCGCATGGACGAATCCTTCTTGCGGCGCAGCGCCACTTCGATCGGATCGCCCATACCCACCACTTCACTGGCCGACACGGTCGTGATGCGATCGCCGTCCATGCCACGAATGACATCCGGCAGGCCAACCAGGATCAACCGCGCTTGGGGATGGGCGGCAAGAAACCGCCGGCAGGCAGGCAGAGTGACGGACGCACCGTGGTCGCCACCCATGCAATCGACGGCAATAGTCGTCATCGCGTCTACCGGAATCTGCGGAGGTTCATGGGCGCCGATGGCGACCTGTCAAAACGAAGACCCGATGCTATCGTGAAGATAGCATCGGGTCTTGGTATATGAACGACTATCAGGCTTCGGACTTGGTCTTGATGACCTTGCGTCCGCGGTAAAAACCGGTCGGGCTGATGTGATGGCGCAGATGCGTCTCGCCGGTCGTCGGTTCCACGGCGATTCCGGGAGTGTCGAGTGCGTTGTGCGAGCGGTGCATGCCGCGTTTCGATGGGGATTTTTTGTTCTGTTGGACGGCCATGATCCGCTCCTTGGCGTTGGCATGGCAAAAAATGCCATGCGGGATTAGTCGGAAATTTTGCGCGCCACCTTCAGCGCGAAGCCTTCGAGTATAGCCCAAGCCGGGCTATTTTCCGTCCTTGCCGGATTTGAGGTTTGCCAAGGCCGCGAACGCATGGGGCTTGGCCGGCCCTGCCTCGTCAAAGTCGGGATCGCTTGCGGACAAGCGCGGCGCCGTCGGGCACTCCGCATGGCTGGGAATCAGCGGCATCGCCAGCACGAGTTCGTCTTCCACCAACTCGCGAAGATCGAACTCCGCCGACTCGACCAACAAGTCTTCCTCGGAATCGTCGTCCTGGGCGTCAGCGGTCTCCTCGTCGGGCACAAACCGGAACCACTGGTCCACGCCGATCGCCGTTTCGACCGGTTCCAGGCACCGCTGGCAGGTCAATGACAGCGTGGCGTCGATCTGCAGGTGCAGCATCAACTGCGGCGCACCGTCTGTGCCACCCCGCACCACGCCGTCGACCGACCATCGCACCACTGTGCCGACGCCACCGCCGACACAGTCATGCGCCACCCGCGCAAAGTCTGGCAAGGATGCTGCTCCACGCAGCGCGCCCGCCGAACGGGCAAACGCACGGACGTCAAGATGACTGGTTGGCAAGGCTTGTTCCATCCCCGCAGTGTAAGAGAATCGGCGCATGACCCTGGCCGAACACAACCCACCCCTCATCCTGGCTTCGACCTCCCGATACCGGAGCGAACTGCTGGCGCGCCTGCGCCTGCCGTTTGAAGTCGTTGCGCCCGATGTCGACGAAACGCCGCTGGCTGGCGAACAACCACAACAGTTGGCCTGTCGGCTAGCCATGGAAAAGGCGCGCGCCGTGGCGGCGCGCTATCCGCAGGCAGTCGTCATCGGCTCGGACCAGGTCGCGGATCTGGATGGGCAGCCATTGGGCAAACCACTGGTGCATGACGTCGCTGTCCAACAACTGAAACGCATGCAGGGCCGACAGGTGGTATTTCAGACCGCCGTTGCCGTTGTGCGCAACGACCGGAAATTCGCCCAGATGGATCTGGCCCAGGTCAAGGTGCTTTTTCGCACGTTGACCGACGCCGAGATTGATGCCTACTTGTATGCCGAGCAACCCTATGACTGCGCCGGCAGCGCCAAAAGCGAAGGCCTGGGCATCGCCCTGCTGGACGCCATCGACAACGACGACCCGACGGCACTGATCGGATTACCGCTGATCCGCACCTGCCAGATGCTGCGCGCCGCCGGCATGCAGCTTCTGCCCACAACATGAGCCGCCGGGCCGTTCCCAAGCAAGCTCGCGCCGCAGCCCGAAGGGCGAAGGTTAGCTTATGACCACCGCGCCCGGTCGCCTGCTGCTGGTCCCCACCCCGCTGGATTTCGGCTGTGCCGAGCAGGCCGCGCTGACGTCGGTACTGCCGCAAGCCACCATCGCCGCGGCCGCCGGACTGCGTCACTGGGTCTGCGAAAACGCCAAGACCACCCGCGCCTTTCTGAAGCGCGTTGACGCCATCTGCCCGCTGGTTGAGCCGCTACAGGCACTGCAGATGCGGGAGCTGCCGCGCGAGGTACACAAGAAAGGGGACCACCTCGGTGGCTTCGACGCGCGCCCGCTACTGGCTCCGGCCTTGGCTGGACAGGACGTCGGACTGATCAGCGAGGCCGGAATGCCAGCCATCGCCGATCCCGGCGCGTCGGTCGTACGTGCAGCCCATGACCTGGGCATGATCGTGGTTCCGCTGGTGGGGCCGGTGTCGCTGCTGCTGACGCTCGCTGCCAGCGGCCTCAATGGCCAGAATTTCGCCTTCGTCGGCTACCTGCCGCAGGACGCGCAGGAACGCATCAAACGCATCCGGGCACTCGAGTCCCTTGCCGTGTCCAGCGGGCAGACCCAGTTGTTCATCGAGACGCCTTACCGAAATGCCGCCATGGTGCAGGCGCTGGTGCAGACATTGGCTCCAGGCACCCGACTGGCCATCGGCAGCGGTTTGACGCTACCAATGGCCCAGGTGCAATGTCTGGCCGCCAAGGAATGGCCCTCAAGGGGTCAGCCACCCGACAACGCGACACCCGCGGTGTTCGCCATCGGCCGCTGATGGGCCGAAAAGGCGCTCGACGTCAGCGTTCTCTCAGCGAAACGCTGGCAAGGCGTGGATCGCGCGCACCGCACCGTCACCGATGGCCGCGCCAAAGCGCTTGGCCAGACGTTCTGCAAGATTCTCGCGCCGCGTGTAGTCGACGATTTCTTCGAACTTGACCACCTCGCGCGCGACATAGTCCACGCTACCCAGCTGGTCGGCCAATCCGAGTTCGATCGCCTGCTGGCCGATCCAGAACAAGCCGCTGAAGGTCTCCGGGGTTTCCTTGAGGCGCTCGCCACGACCGGCCTTGACGGCTGAAATGAACTGCTGGTGAATGCGGTCGAGCATTTCCTGCGTGAACTGCCGTTGGCGCTCTGTCTGCGGACTGAACGGATCGAGGAATCCCTTGTTCTCACCCGCCGTCATCAGACGCCGCTCCACACCGAGCTTGTCCATCAGTCCGGTGAAGCCGAAGCCATCCATCAGCACCCCGATGCTGCCCACGACACTAGCCTTGTCCACGAAAATCTTGTCGGCCGACACCGCCACATAGTAGGCCGCCGACGCACAGGTCTCCTCGACCACCGCATACATCGGCTTGCCATGTTTGGCCTTGAGCCGGCGCAGCTCGTCATTGATGATGCCGGCCTGCACCGGGCTTCCCCCGGGGGAATTGATCAGCAGCACCACAGCTTTGGCGCCGTCGTCCTCGAACGCAGCGCGTGCCGCATTGAGGACCACCTCGGCACTGGCTTCGCCACCCGATGCGATCTCGCCCTTGATCTCCACCAGCGCGGTATGCGGTGTCGACACCTGCGTGGTGACGTTCTCGCGCACCATGCCCAGCCAGACCAGTCCGATGAGGAAGGCCAACCAGGACAAGCGAATGAATATCTTCCAGCGCCGCGCGGCCCGTTGTTCTGCCAGCGCGCCAAACGCGAGTTTCTCCAGCGTGGCCCGCTCCCAGCCCGTCGGCCCTGCGCCGGCGCCGGGGACGCCCTCTGAATGCCCGATCGGCGGCGCGGAGGGCCGCGAATCTACGTCATTGTGGTCAGTCATATCAAAATTCAACGGGTTTGAGGTTGTGGGCAGTATGCCAGCGCACGACACCGTCGGCCTCATCCAGGCCAATCGGGATCAATCCTCCGCGACACGGTCCACCCAGGCAGGCGCCGGTGTCGGGCTGGTACATGGCGCCGTGGGTGGCGCAGATCAGCCATTGGCCGCTCTGGTCGAAGAACCGGTCCGGCTGGTAGTCCATCTCCATCGGCACATGGCTGCAGCGGTTCAGATAAGCATGCACGTGGCTCTGGTAGCGGATCGCAAAAGCGCGGCAGGTCTGCCCCTGATAAGTCACGTCGAACGGCACTGCCTGGCCGCTGTCGACCAGGTCAGCCGATGGGCACAGGTCGATGCGGTGGTTGTCGTCGGTCATCAAACCCCCTGGGTGCGGTGCATTGCGGCTGACTGGACTACCCTCCGTGCTGCGCACTGCGGTATTCGCCTTGGGGCGGCCCGGCGGCTCACTGGACTACCCTCCGTGCTGCGCACTGCGGTATTCGCCTTGGGGCGGCCCGGCGGCTCATGCATTCGCCAACAACCAGCTGTTCAGTTCTGCCACGGTATGGGCCACATACAGGGGCTGCAATGCAGCGAATCCATCAACAGGATGGGCGCCGTAGCTGACCGCCACACTGGCACAACCGGCGTTGCGGGCCATCTGCAGGTCATGCGTGGTGTCGCCCACCATCAGGATGCGCTCGGGCCTCAGGCCGAACTCGCGCGCCAGCTCGTGCAGCATCAGGGGGTCGGGTTTGCCCGCCGTCTGATCGGCGGTTCGCGACGCATCAAACAGACCTTGCAACTGAACGGCGCGCAGCGCCACGTCGAGGCCGGCGCGGCTCTTGCCGGTCGCCACCGCGAGATAGTGGCTGCGGCGCTTGAGCGCGTCGAGCATGGCCAACACGCCGTCGAACAGGCATATTTCGTCCTGCCGCGCCATGTAGTGGTGCCGATAGCGGGCACCGAGCTCCGGGTATTTCTCCTTCGGCACATCCGGCGCGGCATGCGCCAATGCCTGCATCAGCCCCATGCCGATTACATGCGAAGCAGCCAGATCGCTGGGCACGGTGCCGCCGACATCGCGCACCGCGGCCTGGATGCTCTGGGTGATGAGCGCCGTCGAGTCGAACAAGGTGCCGTCCCAGTCAAAGGCGATCAGGTCAAAGGCCCTGCGGGGGTCGAGCCGGCCCTGTTGCGGTGAGGAGGTGTCAGCTTGCATCAGGAAGCACGTGGTCTAGGAATTGCGCCAGTTCGGCCGGCAGTTCGGCCTGCAGCTGCATCACACTGCCGGTGGTCGGATGGCTGAACTGTAACCGCCAGGCATGCAGGAACATGCGTCGCAGGGGTACTCGTTCGGTGGCACGTTGCAGGGACTTGTTCAAAGCGAAGTCGCCATATTTGTCGTCACCGACGATGGCCATGCCCTCGTGCGCCAGATGGATGCGGATCTGGTGCGTCCGACCCGTTTTGATCGTCACCTCCAGCAGGCTGTGGGTGCTGCTCTGGCGCACCACCTTGACCAGGCTGAGCGAGGGCATGGCGTCCGGATGCTCGCGGGCCACCACCTTGACCCGGCGCTCCCCATCGGGCAACAGATATTTGTGCAAGGACTTGTCCAGCACCTTGAGCTTTTGCGGCCATTGCCCCGCCACCAGCGCCAGATAGGTCTTGCCGGTTGTGCGGTCGCGAAACTGCTCCTGCAGGTTCTTGAGCACGCTGCGCTTCTTGGCGATCAGCAGGATTCCGCTGGTTTCCCGGTCCAGCCGGTGCACCAGTTCCAGGAACCGGGCCTGGGGCCGCGCCATGCGCAACTGCTCGATCACGCCGAAACTCACCCCCGAGCCGCCATGCACCGCCACGCCGGCCGGCTTGTCGATCACGAGCAAGCCGTCGTCCTCGAAAAGCAACGGAAACTCGCGCGCCGGCGCAGAACCGCCGCCGGCAGCGCCATCGTTCATGGCCTGCGCCTTGGCATCGGCGCGCTCCGAGGTTCTTACCGGCGGCAGCCGGATCTGGTCCCCCGCCGCGATCCGGCGCTCGGCGCTGGCACGGCCCTTGTTGACCCGCACCTCGCCGCTGCGAATGATGCGGTAGATATGGGTCTTGGGCACGCCCTTGAGCTGACGCATCAGGAAGTTGTCCAGCCGCTGGCCGGCGTCCTCGTCATCGACCAGGAGCATCCTCGCAATTTCCGGTGCCGGGGACGGATTGCCCCCTATAATGTGTTTCACTAGCGACGCGCTGCAAGTGGTTGATTTGTCTGGAGTTTAGTCGACACCCCACCAACAGCGTCGCTGGCAGGTCGATGCCACCAGGTTGCCAGCATGACAGATCACGGACCCGAGTCCGTGGTGGTCTGCCCAGCAAAAGGGTATGCCGACGCCTTGAACCACTGACATGGAATACCCAACGCCGCTAGACAGACTCTGGCGGTCGGATTAGAGCGAAATGATTGTGTTGATGAAATTGGTCCTGATGTGCATACCGCGCCCGAGGGTGGCGGCTTTGCACGTGGATCGGCCCATCATGTCTGAGCAGCGGTCGGCCTTTTCCGCCCGTCCCGTTCCGACACCTTACGCACAACCGCATCCCCTCGCCCCCATCCCCGTGCCAACGCCCCGACACATATTCTGAGTCCGGGCCCGAGGCAATTTCCATCGGTTCGAAGCGTTCGTCAGGCATCGTTTGCTCGTCATGAGCATGTCATCGGTCAAGAGACCAAAAGGAACCCGGGGTGCTGCAATATGGCAGCGCAATGCGGGTTCGATGCAGGAAACAGGAACGCTACCCATGAAACGGATGCTGATCAACGCCACCCAGGCTGAAGAACGCCGGCTGGCCATCGTCGACGGACAAAAACTCCTCGACTATGAAATCGAAATCGAAGGGCGCGAACAGCGCAAGGGCAATATCTACAAGGCGGTGGTGACACGGGTCGAGCCATCGCTCGAGGCCTGTTTTGTCGACTACGGCGAAGACCGCCACGGCTTTCTGCCGTTCAAGGAAATCTCACGCACGAATTTCGCCCAGGGTGTGCAAGCCAACCAGGCCCGTATCCAGGACGCGATCCGCGAAGGCCAGGAACTGATCGTCCAGGTCGAGAAAGAGGAACGCGGCAACAAAGGCGCCGCGCTGACCACTTTCATCTCTCTGGCCGGCCGTTACGTCGTGCTGATGCCCAACAACCCACGCGGCGGCGGCGTATCGCGCCGGATTGAAGGCGACGACCGGGCCGACCTGAAGGAAGCACTCGACCAGCTCGAGTATCCGAACGGCATGAGCATCATTGCCCGTACCGCTGGCATCGGACGCAGTGCACCCGAACTGCAGTGGGACCTGAACTACCTGCTCAAACTCTGGAACGCCGTCGACGGCGCATCCAAGGGCGGCAAGGGCGCGTTCCTGATTTATCAGGAATCGTCGCTGGTGATTCGCGCAATCCGCGACTATTTCAACCATGACATCGGCGACATCCTGATCGACACCGACGACGTGTACGATCAGGCGCAGCAATTCATGGCGCACGTAATGCCCGAGCATGCGGCCCGCGTCAAACGCTACCGCGACGACGCCCCGCTGTTCTCGCGTTTCCAGATCGAGCACCAGATCGAATCGGCCTATGCCCGCATGGTGCAACTGCCCAGCGGCGGCGCCATCGTCATCGACCACACCGAGGCGCTGGTCTCGGTCGACGTCAACTCGGCGCGCGCCATCCGTGGCGGCGACATCGAGGAAACCGCGACCCGCACCAACCTGGAGGCCGCCGACGAAGTGGCACGCCAGATGCGCCTGCGCGACCTCGGTGGCCTGATCGTCATCGACTTCATCGACATGGAAGAAAGCCGCAACCGGCGCGATGTCGAAAACCGCCTGCGTGACGCTTTGCGTCAGGACCGTGCACGCGTGCAGTTCGGTTCGATCAGCAAGTTCGGCCTGATGGAAATGAGCCGCCAGCGCCTGCGCCCGGCGCTGAGCGAAGGCGCATCCATTCCCTGCCCACGATGCGGTGGTTCCGGCCACATCCGCGACACCGAGAGCTCGGCGCTGCAGATCCTGCGCATCATCCAGGAAGAGTCGCTCAAGGACAACACAGCCTCGGTGCTGTGCCAGGTGCCGGTCGACGTCGCCTCGTTCCTGCTCAACGAGAAGCGCACCGAAATCACGAAGATCGAACTCAAGCAGCGCATCAACGTGTTGATGGTTCCCAACAAGACCTTGGAAACCCCCAACTACAAGCTGACGCGACTCAAGCACGACGATCCGCGTCTGGACAACATAGAAGCCACCTACAAGCTGGCCGATGAAGTCGAAGACCCGACCGCTGTGACGCGCCGGGCCCAGGAGCCAACCAACCGTCAGACCCCCGTGATCAAGGGTGTGTTGCCAGACGCGCCGGCACCCGTGGCACCACCAAAACCAGCACCCGTGGCGCAGCCCGCTATTGCGCCACCCATCGCCGCACCCGTGGCGGCGTCGGCACCGGCTGAAAGTGGCTTTCTCGGCTGGATCAAGAGTCTGTTTGCGGCCCCTGCTGCTGCACCGGTTGCCCCGGCAGCTGCTCCGGCGAACAAGGACACCGGTCGCGGTGAAGGCCGTGGCGGCCGTGATGGCCGTCGCCCCGAAGGTCGTGATGGCCAGCGCACCGAGGGCCGAGGCGAAGGCCGCACGCGTGGTGGTCGCGGTGGTCGTGGCGAGCGTGGTGAGCGCTCCGGTCAGGGTGCGCGCGATCGCAGCGAGAGCAGCAACGCCAACGTCAACGCGGACGCTGCACCGCAGCAAGACGCGCAGCGTCAGGGTGCTGGCGACAACATGCGCAATGAAGCGCGCGCAGAGCGCCCATCCCGTGGTGAGCGTGGTGAGCGTGGTGAGCGTGGTGAGCGTGGTGAGCGTGGTGGCCGTGGCGGACGTGGTGGCGAACGCAACCGCGATGCCGAACGCGGCAATGGCGCTGATCGCGCCGCTATAGACGCTTCGGCGGACAAAGCCGGCGCGCCGGTGCAGGCCGACGGCGCAGACGTGCAGAGCGCACGCGACAACCGAGAGGGTCGAGAGGGTCGTGAAGGCCGCGAGAGCCGCGGTGAAGGCCGCGGTGAGCGTCAACGCGAACGCCGTCCGCGTCAGGATCGCCAGGCAGCACCTGCCGACGCGACCGCAGACGGCGGCGCCGTTGGGCAGCCGAATGCCGACGCTGGCGAGCAGCCGGTAGCAGCACTGGCAGAAGGACAGTCGCAGGCCGTCAACGGCGGCGACATGGCCATGACACCGACCGTGGCAGAAAATGGCGAACCGCGTGAAAAGCGTTCGCGCGACCGTCATGGCCGCGACCGCGACCGTTCACGGGGCGAGCGCAATGACCGCGGCCACGGCGAACATCAGCAGGACCGTGCAGAACCACCGGCGCAACCGACACTGGACGGCTTCACCGCGGCGGCCCCCACGCCAGCCTTGGAGGCCTCCGCGCCATCCGCCGAGTCGAAACCGGCTCCTGTCCAGGCAGCCCAGGCACCAGTGGCAGCCGCCGCACCAACAGCTGGACTCCCGCAGGTACATGCGTTTGACTTGCCGATCGACGAACTGGCGCAGATGGCACAGCAATCCGGATTGAACTGGGTCAACTCCGACGCTGAGAAGATCAGGATTGCCCAGGCCGCGATTGCCGCGCAACCTGATCCCATCCATGTGCCGCGTGAAATTCTGGCGCCTGTGGTGGCTGACGAAGGTCCGCTGGTGCTAGTCGAAACCAAACGCGACCTGCGCAACCTGAACCTTCCGTTCGAACAGTCGGGAAGCTGATCTCTCCACGATGGCGGCGCCCGTGTATCGGGGCGCTGCCAACACAAAAGGGGGCCGTGAGCAATCACGGACCCCTTTTTTACTTGTCGAGACCGGCGCCAATTAGAGAACCCAACCGAAGCCCCCTTGGTTAGAGAGGGCAACAAAGCAAGCCAGCAAAAACGAGTGTCTGGAATTTTGCGCGTCTTTGGACAGCCGGAGCCGACCTGTTCCGGGCATTGACCGCGGGGACTTGTGCGGCCGCCTTGCTGCGAACGACGCCCGATGAGGCTGCGAGCGTGATCGAGTCACCCTACCCTCTGCGCCGGTTCAAGCTGCCGTGGCGCGACCACACGCGTCAACGGCAGGCGAGTGAATTCAACGCCTTCGACCTGAACCCTGTGAAGTGCTCCGGCGCTCAGACCCGGTGAGACCCCGTGTCAGGCGCGCGACCTCAAACCACCTGCACGTGCGATTCAAAAAGGTAGGCGTCCAGCGTCTGTTTAACGGCAGGCACGACCGCCCGTGCGGTCTGTGGCAGTGACACGCTCACGCGCATGCCGCGCGGCCCCCCGGCGCTGACCTGCACCTGCGCATCGGCCAACTGGAACTGCTCGCTCAGCAAATGCTTGACCATGCGTGCTGCCGCGTCGCAGCGCAGCTCGGGCCTGAATATCTTCCCGACCGACGTCGTGGGGATTGCCTCGATGATGTGGAAATGTTTGGGCCAGGCGGGGCGTTCGCCGATCCGTTGCTGTGCATGCGCGTGCAACTCGGCGTCGCTCACTTGTGCGCCGGGGCGCAAGGCCACAAAGCACACCGGCAGCTCACCGGCGTAGGCGTCGGGCATGCCCACGGCAGCCGCCACCGCAACGGCCGGGTGTTCGGCCATTGCGTTCTCGATCATCACGGGGTCGATGTTGTGACCGCTGCGAATGATCAGGTCCTTGGAGCGTCCAGCGATGTACAAGCGACCTTGCTCGTCGGTGTAGCCCAGATCGCCGGTGTTGAGCATGCCGTTATCGAAGACGCCGGCGTTGTGCTCGGGATTGCGGTAACCCGGTGACACGTGAGGCCCGCGCACGCTGATCACGCCAACCTCGCCCGTGTCGCAGACATCACCCAACTCCACTGATTGCGCAGGCGCTCGATCTGGAAATACAGTGGCAGTCCGAAGCCCTTCGCTGCGATTTTGCAGGTGCGATGTGGACATGCACGGAACGTGAAATATCCGTGCAAGGCTGCGCGTCTTGACGAATTTTCTGACGGCCGACGCATACCTGAACGCGTCGAAGGGTTGTGGCCGTTGTCGCGACGCCATCACAAGCCGTTGTCGCGCATGAATCGGTCGAGCTCCGCGGGATTACTGACCGCGAGCTTGCTCACGCACTCGGATGCCACGGTGACGGTTGTCGACCAGCGCCATGCGCCTGGCGGGCACTGGGTCGACGCCTATCCCTTCGTTCGCCTGCACCAACCATCCACTTTCTACGGCGTCGCGTCGGTGCCCATGGAGCACGACGGAGTGGACCTGTCCGGCCTGAACGCCGGTTTCCACGAACTGGCGGGCGCGGACGAGCTGCGGGCCTATTTCGCGCGGGTGATGCAGCAGCATTTCATCCCCAGCGGGCGCGTGCGCTACTTTCCGGGAAGTGAATACCTCCCCGATCCCACGGGCCGGCACCGGTTCGTCTCGCATCTCACTGGCGTGACGCAGGAGGTGCGCGTGCGACGCAAGCTCGTCGACACGAGCTACCTGGAAGGCAGCACCCCCGCCAACGGGCCCCCTCCGTTCGAGGTGGCTGATGGCGTTCGCTGGGTGCCGGCCGGTGACATCACGCACCTGGAGACCAAGCCTGAGCGGTTCGTGGTCATCGGTGCCGGCAAGACAGCGCTGGACACCTGCGTGTGGCTGCTGTCCCAGGGCGTCCGGCCAGCAGCGATCCGCTGGGTCAAGCCACGGGAAGGATGGTGGCTGAACCGCCGCTACCACCAGCCGCACAGCTTCCTGCCGGACTTCTACGCAGGGCAGGGCCTGCAACTGCGAGCAATTGCCCAGGCCACCTCGGTGGACGACGTGTTCGCACAACTCGAATCCGATGGTGTCTTCTTGCGGGTGGACACCGCGGTTGCCCCCACCATGTGCCATGGCGCCATCGTCAGCGAGGCCGAACTGGGCCTGCTGCGCCAGATCGAGGACGTGGTGCGCATGGGCAGGGTGCGAAGCATTGAGCGTGATCACATCGTGCTGGACGAGGGGACTGTGCCGACCGAGGAGAACGCCGTCCACGTGCATTGCGCTGCCCGCGGGTTGGCGAAGCCCCCGCTGCGGCCGATCTTCGAGACCGGTCGGGTGACGGTGCAGCCCTGCTTCTGGGGTTTCGCGAGTTACCAGTTCGCCCTGTTGGGTGTGGTAGAGGCCACCGTCGAGTCCGACCAGGACAAGAACCGCCTGTGTCCGCCCATCGCGTACTGGGACAAGAACGCGGACTACCTGTCGACGTACCGGGCAGCACTGGCTTTCGAGCAGGCGCGCGCCGGTCATCCTGCGCTCTCCGCCTGGGCCAAGGGTACGCGGCTCAATCCGCTGGGCGCGATCGGCCAGTATCGCGATCATCCAGGCGTGGCCGACACGTGCGAGCGCATCAAGGAGTTCGGGTTGGTGGCGGCCCGCAACATCGGGAAGCTGATTCCAGCGAGCGCCTGAGGAGGGTGTCGGCCACCGGCACCTGCGACAGAGGGCGGCGCGGCGGCACCACCCACATCGTGATATCGCAGCTGGAGTTCACGCATCGCGGCGCTGGTGCCGGCCACGGCTGCACTTTCGGGCTGACATGGTTGTCCCTTGAATCGATTTCGCACCACTCGCAGGGTCGGCCGGGTTGCGATGCCCAACGTACTGTAGCTCGTCGGATATCCTGGCCAGTCAAAGCCAATGACTGCCATAGATGAACGGCGCGACCTTGCTCTCCCCCTATGCGACCGCGACACACGGGCGCGACGCCATCGAGGCACTACACCGCGTCCGGACGGCGCAAGCGAATTCAAATCGCATAACGGTGATCGAGGCTGGCCGGTCCGGCGACCTCGGGTGGTGCCTTGCGGCCTATTCAGAAGGTGATGTCACTGGTAACGGCACCTCGCTCTGCGTGTTGCTGTACCAACCGGACGGCAGCTGGCTGATCCGACATTGCAGCCTCAACAGCGAGGTGCCGCCCCTCGCCGATGACTGAGAGCGTGAGAGGCAGCATTCCCAGTTTGGTAATACCCGGCAATACCCGGTTCGATATCGATGTTGGGGCGGTTTCTTTTTCTAACAGCGGCTGAGAGTCAGCCTTGCGCGGCCTGTCGCCACGCATCGGTCGCCGCCTGATCGTCTCCCTGCTCCAGCGCAAGATCCGCCAACAGGCGCCAGGCATCGCGGCGCAGACCGGCATCCTGCAGGCGTACCAGCGATTGCTGCAGCAGCTGACGGGCCTTGCCCCAGAGCTGCAGACGCATGCAGGTCACGCCGGCCAGGTAATGCAGCACCGGGTCGCCGGGATGGCTGAGCTGGGCACTCTCGATCCGGGTCAACCAGTCGCCCTCGAGCGTCTCGGCATTGGCGGCAAAGCCGGTCTCCAGCACGCGAACCACCGCTATGCATTGGCTTGGCACCAGCGCCGATGGCTGCTCCAGCATCTGCTCCCATACCGGCAACAACCACTCGCGACTGAGCGCCGCATCGCCCTGCAATGTCAGCAGGCGCATTGCGGCCGCCAGCGTGACGTCGGGCATTGCCCGTTCGTTCGGCTCCAGCCGGGACCACGCCTGCATTAATTGCGCCGGGTCGTAGGCCGATGCGATCAACTCGGTCGCCAGGCCGCGCAAAACACCATGCGCCGCGACCTGCGACAAGGCGTGGTGTTTGGCAAGCAGGCGCGCCGTCTCCAGCGCCATCACGGTACGTCCGGCCATACGCGCGGCCTTGAGCCGCATGCGCAGCGCCAGTACGCGCCGCCCGGCCCCATGGGCGACCTCATCGAGCAATTGCAAAGCCGCGGCTGCGTCCCGGTCATCCAGTGCCCATCGCGCGCCGCGCAGACGCGCGCCTTCACCCGCCTCGGGCGAAACGACGCGAGACGCATGCTCGAGCGCCGCCCGGTAATGCACTTCGCGCGCGCCGCGATCCTGCAGCGCATGGGCAGACTCCGCCGCCAGAAGATGCGCGGTGGAGAGCAGCTGGTCGGCATAGGCGAGCTTGTCGTCGCTACCCGCCAGGTTACGCACCTGTTCGAGCACCGATTCGGCGGCCTTCTTGGCACGCACGAAGCGACCGGCCACCAATTGCGAATAGGCATCAAGCAGGGACAACTGCATGCTGCGCTCGCGCTGGCGCTGGCGCCACATTCGCGCCTCGCGCGGGATGGCAAACAGGGCGGACAGGGCGCGCAGCGCCAGATGCAAGGTCAGAAAGGCGCCCAGCAACACCACCAGCACCAGATTGAGCGACAGGTCGATCCGGTACGGGGGCCAGAACACCGTGACCGAACCAGGATTGCTGCCGGCAAACAGGGCGGCGGCCACGGCCAGGCCGAACAGGGCAAGAAGCCAGAGCGATACACGCATGTCGATCCGACCTCAACGACCGGCAGCAGCCGTCGTCAACGCTGCCAGCGTGTCGTCGACGCGCGGCAGCTCCAGATTCTTCATCTGCCCTTGCACCTGCTGCAGCAAACCGGCGACGGCCTGGGTCTTGCGAGACGCCGGGTCGAAATAGCGGAACAAGCTCGTCGATGCCGATGCCATGTCGGCACGCGCAGATTCGAGCTGGCGCGCCAGCAGGCCCAGGCGGGCGTTGAGCAGCTTGAGCTTGAAGTTCTCGCGCACGAAGAAAGACTGCTCTGGCGACAACAACGCCGCCTCGGGTTGTTCGATCCGGCTCACGCGCAGCAACTTGCTGGCCTCGTCGCCGACCACCGTCAATACGCGTTGCCACCATTCGGGCGCATCCGGCGCATCCGGGCGCTTGAGCGAGCCGCTGGCACTGACCGAGGCCACGGCATTGGCCAGCGGCAAATCGTCGGCCATGCGCAGCAATTCGTCGATGCGCGCCAGCAGACTGGGCGTGTCGGTGAACGTCGACGCGGTGATCCGGCTGATGTCGCGCGCAAGCGCCCTTTGCACCTGTGCCAGCCCTGGCTGCGCCGCGCGTGCAATGCGCTGGTCGGCCGAACGTAAAGCCGCCACCAGCGGCTCGATACTGCCGGTGAGCTGCGCCTGCTGTTGGGCCAGCCGCACGGCCGACTCGATGTCGACCACCAGGTTTTCATCACGCGAGCGCGAAATGCTCTGGATCAGCCCTTCGAGCTGATTGCGCTGAACCGCCACCTCGCTCAAGCGGACCTCGGCCACCGCCAGGCGTGCCGCGGTTTCGCGCGACATGTCCTGCGCCGCCTTGGCGCTTGCGCGCGCCTCGGCCGCATGCATCGCCGACTCGCCGCTTTGACGCGCCAATTGCTCCTGGGTTGCCGACATGCGCTGCCAGACCATGACGGTTCCGGCCATGGCGACGGCCGCAACCACCAGCGCCAGCATCGCCAACGGGGAAACTCGCAGCGTGGGCAGAGCCTCGGCCGGAGGCGAATTCGGTGGCGCGGGCTTGGCCTCGACCGAAGGCGGCACAGCGGGTGAAGCCGGCGTCGCGGATGCCGGGGCAACACCGGGTTCGGCGGCTGTCGGGGTGTTGGCGTCCTGGTTCATCCCAGGGATTTTATCGACGCCACCACATCGGCCAACGCCGGGCGTGACTCCTGCACAACACCGAAGCCCGCGGCACGCGCTGCGGCGGCGATCCGGGGGTGGGTCACCAGGGCCTGCGCGGGCGCCCAATCATGCTCGGGAACAGCCGCAATCAGGTTCTCGATGGCCTGGGAACTGGTGAACAGCCACCAGGCCGGCGCAACCGCGTGGGCTGCGAGCACCGCCTGGCGCAACGCCGCGGCGGGTGGCGCGCAGCGACAGTAGGCTGCGACAAAGCGAACCTGCACGCCACGCGCAACCAATTGCCGGGCCAACCAATCGCGCCCCTGGCCGGCATCCGCTGGCAGCGCCGTGTCGGCCGCGGCGCCGACAGCCACCGGCATGGCGTCACCGAGCGTGCCGCGCACCACCAGCACCTGCTGCCCAGCCCTAACCGTGGAGCCCACCTGACGCCACAGAGACTCCGAATCGAATTGCCTGCTGTGCGGGTCCGGTGCGTCGATTTCGCCCGGCGCAACGCCCATGGCAACCAGTGCGGCCGCCGTTCCGGGCCCCGGCGCCCAGGCCCGCAGCACGCCGGCGTCCGGCCAGCGCCCACCATGGCGCGATGAATCGGCAAAAAAATGCGCCACCGCTGCGGCACTGACGAACATCACCGCATCGAATTGGCCAATCGCCTGCCAGGCTACACGCACAGCACGATCGTCGGCAACGGGTCGGATCTCGATCAGGGGCAGGCTGGCCGCGTCGATCTGCTCGCGAACCAGCGCCTGCACCCAGTGCGCTGCCTCGGCCTGCGGTCGTGTGACAAACACGCGCATGGCGATGGCGCTGCCCGGGGTCAGGGGACAGGCAGCGCCGCGCGGGCGCCACCATCGCGCAGCTGTTGCGCGACCCGTTCGCCCAACTGTTCGGCCTGAGCCAGCGTCGTCACCGGCTCCTGGCCCATAGCCCTGACCAGTGCAGCGGCAGATGCGCCGTCCGAGGCCGGTTCTGCATCACCCCAGACGGCTTGCAGATGCAACTGGTCGGCCTGCCACACCGCATGCGCGGCCAACGGCATCGAGCAACTGCCGCCCATGGCCCGGCTGACCGCCCGCTCGGCAGCCACCACGTGCCAGGTCGGCACGTGCGACAGCGGCGCCAGCGCTTCGACCAGATCGTGCCGGTTCGACAGGATTTCGATGCCAAGCGCCCCCTGCCCGGCCGCCGGAAGCATTTCCTGGATCGTGAAGCTGTGGCGGATACGCGATGCCAGTTCGAGCCGTTTGAGCCCGGCCGCCGCCAGGATGATGGCGTCGTAGGCGCCGTCGTCGAGTTTGCGCAGCCGGGTGTCCAGATTGCCGCGCAGGGGCTCGATCCGGACATCATGGCGACCCATCTGATCGAGCATGTCGCGCAGCAGCACCATGCGCCGTAGGCTCGACGTGCCAACCACGGCGCCTTGCGGCAATGCGGCCGGGTTCGCGCATTGCGCGGAGACCCAGGCATCGCGCGGATCCTCGCGCTCTATGACACAGGCCAACGCAAAACCATCGGGCAGTTGCATCGGCACGTCCTTGAGCGAGTGCACGGCCAGATCGGCCCGCCCATCCTCCAGCGCCGCTTCCAGTTCCTTGACGAACAGCCCCTTGCCACCGACCTTGCTCAGCGTGCGATCCAGGATCTGGTCGCCCCGCGTCGTCATGCCCAGCAATTGCACACGATGACCCCGGGCCTCGAGCAGTTGTTGCACATGGCGGGCCTGCCATAAAGCCAGTCGACTTTCGCGGGTGGCGATGACAAGAGGGGGGCAAGCTGAGAGGGTCAAAGTCGTAACCGTTTGGTAATCACAGGGGGCGCAGCGATGCTAGCATGGCCCACTTCGCCCAGCCCCCTCTCCCAGCCTTGTCATGACCAGCAAAACACAGACCGAAACAACCCGCCGCACGCGCGAAAACGAACGCCCGCTGGTAGAAGACATCCGCTTGCTCGGGCGCATTCTGGGCGACGTGATTCGCGACCAGGACGGCGAGGCCGCGTTCAACGTTATCGAGCAGATCCGCAAGTTGTCGGTGGCCTTTCGCCGCCATGCCGACCAGGATGCCGACCGGGCACTCAAGAAGCTGCTGGTCGGGCTCAGCGGCGACCAGACGGTCAGCGTGATTCGCGCATTCACCTATTTCAGCCATCTGGTCAATTTAGCGGAAGACCGCCACCACATCCGTCGCAGGGCCTTTCACGAGCGGGCCGGCAACACCCAGGAGGGCAGCATCGACGTGGCCCTGTCGCGGCTTCGTTGGGCCGGTGTTACGCCGTCGACCATCGTCGAGACGCTGGCCGGCAGTTATGTGTCGCCCGTGCTGACGGCCCATCCGACCGAGGTGCAGCGCAAGAGCATCCTTGATGCCGAACGGGCCATTGCACAGCTGCTCACCGCCCGCGATGCGATACGACTGCAGGCATTGGCCGGGCAGACCGGCAAGGACGCCTTGACGCCGCGCGAGCTGGCGCGCAACGAGGCGCTGATCCGCGCCCGCGTCACGCAGCTGTGGCAGACCCGGTTGCTGCGTTTCACCAAGCTCACCGTGGCCGACGAGATCGAGAACGCGCTGAGCTACTACGAGGCCACGTTCCTGCGCGAGATTCCCCGGCTCTATGCCGATCTGGAGCGCGAACTGGGCCAGCGCAACATCCACAGTTTCCTGCGCATGGGCCAGTGGATCGGCGGTGACCGCGACGGCAATCCGAACGTCAACGCGCAAACCCTGTCTTATGCGCTCAAGCGCCAGGCCGACGTGGCGCTGCGCCACTACCTCACCGAGGTGCACCTGCTTGGCGGCGAGCTGTCGATCTCGGCCATCCTCGCCACCTGTTCGCCGGAGATGAAAGCATTGGCGGCGCGCTCGCCGGACACCAATGAACACCGACAGGACGAGCCTTACCGACTGGCGCTGACCGGCATCTATGCGCGGCTGGCCGCGACGCTCAAGGAACTGACCGGCGGCGAGGCGGCGCGCCATGCGGTGGCCCCGCAAAACCCGTATCCGGATGCCCAGGCGTTCAATGCCGATCTGCGCACGATCGAAACGTCGCTGTTGGACAACCACAGTGGCGCGCTGGCGAGCAACCGGCTGCAGCCGCTGATCCGCGCGGTCGATGTGTTCGGATTTCATCTGGCCACTGTGGACTTGCGCCAGAGCTCGGACAAACACGAAGAGGTGGTGGCCGAGCTGCTGTCCGTGGCCCGCGTCGAACCCGCCTATTCGAAGCTCGACGAAGCGGCGAAGCAGCAGGTGCTGCTGAAGCTTCTGCAGGACGCCCGACAGCTGCGTGTGCTCGACCATGATTATTCGGCACTGGTGCAGGATGAACTGGCCATCTTCACCTGCGCCCGCGACATGCTGGCGCGATTCGGCCGCCAGTCGCTGCGCCACTACATCATCAGCCACACCGAGACCGTCAGCGACCTGCTCGAGGTGTTGCTGCTGCAAAAGGAAACCGGCCTGATGCACAACACGCTGGACCGCGAGCCGCGCACCGACCTGATCGTTGTACCGCTATTCGAGACCATCGAGGACCTGCGCAACGCGGCCGGCATCATGCGCGACTTCTACGCGCTGCCGGCGATCCAGGATCTGGTGCAACGCAGCGGCGCCGAGCAGGACATCATGCTGGGCTACTCCGACAGCAACAAGGACGGCGGCATCTTCACCAGCAACTGGGAGTTGTACCTGGCCGAGGTGGCACTGGTCGCCTTGTTCGACGAGTTGGCCGACGCCCGGCCCGGCCAGGCGCCGATCCGGCTGCGCATGTTCCATGGCCGTGGCGGCACGGTCGGACGTGGCGGCGGTCCGAGCTACCAGGCGATCCTGGCCCAGCCACCTGGAACGGTGCGCGGCCAGATCCGCTTGACCGAGCAAGGCGAGGTCATCGGCAGCAAGTACGCCAACCCGGACATCGGGCGGCGCAATCTGGAAACCCTGGTTGCAGCCACACTCGAAGCCACATTGATGCCCGCTGCCAAGCCAGTGCCGCAAGCGTTCATCAACACCGCAGCTGCCTTGTCGAAATCCAGCATGGCGGCCTACCGCAAGCTGGTCTATCAGACACCCGGCTTCACCGAATATTTCTTCGACGCCACGCCCATACGCGAGATTGCCGAACTCAACATCGGCTCGCGTCCGGCCTCGCGCAAGCCGTCCCAGGCGATCGAAGACCTGCGCGCCATCCCCTGGGGTTTCAGCTGGGGCCAATGCCGCCTGACACTACCGGGCTGGTACGGGTTCGGATCGGCCATCAGCGAGTTCCTGCACGCGAGCGGCCCGGATTCGCGCAAGGAACGCATTGCTGTGCTGCAAAAAATGGAGCGCCAGTGGCCATTCTTCCGAGCCTTGCTGTCCAACATGGACATGGTCATGGCCAAGAGTGACCTGGCCCTGGCGTCGCGTTATGCGGAACTGGTGAGCAACACCCGTTTGCGCAAGAAGATTCTGGCGATGATCGAGACCGAATGGCACCTGACCTCCACCGCACTGGCGCAGATCACCGGCGACAAGCACCGGCTGGCCAACAACGCGGCCTTGCAACGTTCGATTCGCCACCGCTTCCCGTATATCGATCCGCTGCACCATTTGCAGATCGAACTGATCCGGCGCCACCGCGGCGGGCAGATCGACGACCGCCAGCGGCGCGGCATTCATATCTCGATCAACGGGATTGCAGCGGGCCTGCGCAACACCGGCTGAGCAGGCCGCCAGCACCCGCCCGGCCGCTGTGCGTCAGGGCAGACGCCGACCGGCCTCGAACTCCTGCCGGCTGACGTCCAGCCGCGCGCTCCAGTCACTGGCGTAGCCACGGTAGTCGACACCGATGGTCGACACCTGTTGCGACACCAGGGCCCACAAGGTCTCGCGCAAGGCCGAAGCGCAGCGCATCGCCAGGAAGGCGCGCATGCACGTCGCATCGGGCGCCTGCCCGAAATAGGCTTGCAGCAAGCCATGGTCCTGCGCCGCGTCGAATGCGTTGTTGCAGGACAGATTGGCCAGATCGAACAACGGGCTGTTGAAACCGGCGTAGTCCCAGTCGATCAGCCAAAGGCGCTGTCCATCGTCGATCCAGTTGCCAGCCAGCAGGTCGTTGTGCCCGAACACGATCTCGACCGGCCCCACCGCCTGCTCCAGCAACGGTGCCAGCGCGGCAAACCCGGCCAACCGTTGCCGCAGCTCGCCATCGGCTTCATCGTGCAAGCGCGCCAGGTAATTGCGGATCACCTGGAACACCCAGAACATCAGCACCGGGCCCGTCAGATGGCGGGGTATCTCGCGGTGGCAACGCTGCAGCAGCGGCACCAGCGCCGTCAAGTGCTCGCCCGCGCGCAGGTCCTGCGCCTGCAAGGTCCGCCCGTCGATGAAGCGGCTGACCAATACGCCGGGTTCCGCGTAGACGACCTCGGGCGACACGCCCGCGGCATGCGCGGCCCTCGCCGCCGCCAGTTCATGCCAGCGCATGACACCGTGCTCGGGAATGTCCTGGCCCAGCCGCACCACGTAACGGCCCGACCGGTCGTCGACCCGGTAATTGCGATTGGTCATGCCGCCAACGAGCTCCGCCATGTGCGCAATGCCAGTGAAACAGGGCAAGCTGCGGATCTGTGCGGCCAGTGCGTCGTTCATGGGGTCGGGGTTGTCGGCGAACGGATGGGGAGTGGGGCGGCGGCAGTCGCGTCAGGCCGACGTATTGAGCAGTTCGCGCACCACGGCCAACTGCCGGCGCGAGACCGCCAGCGTCTCGTCAATGCCCTGCAGCCGCACCGCCCAGCCTTCCCCCTCCTCCTCGTCGAAATGTTTCTCCAGCGCACGCACCCGGCGCCGGGCGACCAGTGCATTGCGGTGCACGCGCACGAAGAAGGCGCCATGGCGCTCTTCCAGTTCGCTGAGCGAACCGTCCAGTATCAGGTTGCGGTCGGCGGTGCGCACCGTCACGTACTTGAGTTCGGCTTTGAGATAGACCACCTCCGAAAGCGGTATGCGCTCGGTGCGCCCTCGGTCCTGAATGGTCAGCGAGGGCACCGCCGTGTCGGATTGCAATGCGCGTGTCGCCGCGACGCGCCGCTCGACCTTCTGCAGCGCCAGTATCAGGCGCGACAGACGTACCGGCTTGGTCACGTAGTCGACCGCCTCCAGGTCGAAGGCCCGCACCGCATGTCCCGCATGTGCGGTGACAAACACCACCACCGGCGCATCCGGCCGGCCGGCGATCTGCTGCGCCAGCGCCAGGCCATCGGTGCCCGGCATGTGGATGTCCAGCAGCACCACATCGAATGACTGTCGCGCCAGCAAGGTCAGCGCCTGCGCTGCATGCGCCGCTTCACCCTCGACGGTGACCTTGGGCGACACACAATCGAGTAGCAGACTGCGCATGCGGCTGCGTGCCAGTGCCTCATCGTCGACGATCAAGGCCTTGAGCGTCACAACGGCACCTCCATGCGCACCTGGAACACGCCGTCGACCAAGCCGCTGCGAAAACGACCTTGCACGTCGTGCAGCAAACGCAAACGGGCGCGCACGTTGTCGAGCGCCACCCCGTGACCGGGCAGACCGGCTCCCGACGGTACGGTGTTGGTGACCTTGATCACGACGACGGTGCCGCGCCGCTGGCTCGATATACGCACGGTGGCACCGGCATCGCTGGGCTCCACGCCGTGATGAACCGCGTTTTCGACCAGGGGTTGGAGCAACAAGGGCGGCAGCATCGCCCGATCGGCCGCCGGATCGAGGTCCCACTCCAGGCGCAGCCGGTCACCAAAACGCACCTGCTCGATGGCCAGGTAGCGACGCGCCAGCTCGATCTCGTCGGCCAGCGTCACCGACTCGCCATGGTCTACCAGCGCATGGCGGAACAGGTCACTGAGGTCCTCCAGCATGGTCTCGGCTTTGGCGGGCTCTGCACGCACCAGCGCAATCGCGCTGTTGAGCGTATTGAACAGGAAATGCGGGCGGATGCGCGACTGCAATTCGGACAAACGCGCCGCGGTGGCAGCCGGCATGCGAGCCTGTGCACGCATCACCAATGCCGCCACCAGCGCCGCAGCCAGCGCCGCGCCGGTGACGCTACTTGCCAGCCATGGGCCACGCTCGAGCAGGCCCGCGAGCAGCAACATGGCACAACCCACCACGCCGGAGAACGCACCCAACAACACACCTGCCGCGTATTGCCATGGCGTTGGCAGCCGGGCCAGCAAATGCTTGCAGCCACACACCACCACCATCCAGACCAGGGTTCCCGGCAAGGCCGCGCCGGTCAGGATTGCCAGACGCAGCACCCAGTCGAACACCGACGACATGCCGTACAGCGCGCCGATGGCCATCACCATCTCGACAAACAACATGGCGCGCAACAACACACCGAGCTGGCAGGCGTCGAAGATCAGCGCCCGCGGCGACTGCGCGGGATCGCGCTTGGCCTCGAGTTCGTGAAAGGTCGATAAAATCTCGCTGTCTTTCATCATGGTTCGGGTTGTGACCCTGATTATTGGTGATCTTGCATTCTTCGGGCCAAGTCCCGGCCCCACCCACATTCCCCATCCATGTCCCAGAACCAACTCGACAACAAATCGGCCGCGTGGTCAGCGCTGTTCTCCGAGCCCATGAGCGACCTCGTCAAGCGCTATACCTCCAGCGTATTCTTCGACAAGCGCCTGTGGCGGGTCGATATTGCCGGCTCACTGGCCCACGCCGAGATGTTGTGCCACCAGGCCATCATCAGCCAGCAAGACCATGATGCCATCGTCGCGGGCCTGCAAGCCATCACGGCGGAGATCGAGGCAGGCTCGTTCGAATGGAAGCTCGACCTCGAGGACGTGCACCTGAACATCGAAGCCCGGCTGACGCAACTCGCCGGGGACGCCGGCAAACGCCTGCACACCGGTCGCTCGCGCAACGACCAGGTCGCCACCGACGTGCGGCTGTGGCTGCGTGACGAGATCGATGTCATCTCCGACCTGCTGCGCCAGTTGCAGGTGGCCCTGGTCGACCTGGCGGAGCAGAACACCGACGTGATCCTGCCCGGCTTCACGCATCTGCAAGTGGCGCAACCGGTGGCCTTTGGCCACCACATGCTGGCCTATGTCGAGATGTTCTCGCGTGATGGCGAACGCATGGACGACGTGCGCCGGCGTGTCAATCGCCTGCCGCTGGGTGCCGCCGCACTCGCCGGCACCAGTTACCCGCTCGATCGCGAACGGGTCGCGGCCACGCTGGGCATGGACAGTGTGTGCCAGAACAGCCTGGACGCCGTCAGCGACCGCGACTTCGCCATCGAGTTCGCTGCGGCGGCCAGCTTGTGCATGGTGCACTTCAGCCGATTGAGCGAAGAACTGGTGTTGTGGATGAGCCAGAGTTTCGGCTTCATCGACATCGCCGACCGTTTCTGCACCGGCAGTTCGATCATGCCGCAGAAGAAGAACCCGGACGTGCCCGAACTCGCCCGCGGCAAGACCGGCCGTGTGGTCGGCCACCTGATGGGCCTGATCACCTTGATGAAAGGCCAGCCCCTGGCCTACAACAAGGACAACCAGGAAGACAAGGAACCCCTGTTCGACAGCGTCGACACGCTCAAGGACACGCTGCGCATCTTCGCCGAGATGGTGCAAGGCATCACGGTGCGACCCGAGGCGATGGAACGCGCCGCCAGTCGCGGCTACGCCACGGCGACCGATCTGGCCGACTACCTGACCCGCAAAGGCCTGCCGTTTCGCGATGCCCACGAGACCGTGGCCCATGCGGTCAAGACCGCGATCGATCAAGGTGTCGGCCTGGCCGAATTGCCGCTGCAGGTGTTGCAAGGTTTCAATTCCCGTATCGAACAGGATGTCTATGAAGTCCTGAGCCTGCGCGGTTCGCTGCAGGCCCGTAACATTCTGGGCGGCACGGCGCCGCAGCAGGTCCGCGCGCAGATCGCGCGGCACCGCCAGCGGCTGGCCTGAGCCCGCCCGACCCGACAACTTCCCAATCCGTAGAAAGCGCCCCAACCATGAACCGCTCCCGTCTCCTTCTGCCGGTATTGCTGGCTGTCACTCTAGCCCTGGGCGCCTGTTCCAAGACCAAGGAGGCCGGCTCGTCCAGCAGTCCAGCTGCGTCGGCCGACCAGGGAAAACGTACGCCAACAGTCGAGATCGTGGCCAGCGAAGGCAAGGGTTTCGCCGTCGGCTCGATGATGAGCACCACGACCGTCTATGTATTCTTCGACCCCCAGTGCCCGCATTGCGGCCATCTGTGGAATGCGGCGGTTCCCTTGCAGAAAAAAGCCAAGTTCGTCTGGATGCCGGTCGGCCTGATCAACCCGACCAGCTCGGCCCAGGGCGCGACGCTTTTGTCTGCTGCCGATCCGGTGCAGGCCATGACAGAACATGAGAAATCGCTGCTCGCTGGCAGTGGCGGCATCGGCGGCGGCTCCAACCTGACTGACGAAGCGAAACAGGCGGTCGTATCCAACACCAAGCTGTTCAACAACCTCGGCCTCGAGGGTGTGCCCTTCACCATCGTCAAGAACGCCCGCACCGGCCAGATGGTCACACGCGGTGGATCGATGGAAACCCCGGCCCTGGCTCAGTTGATCGGCGTCGACGCACCCTGACCTCCGCCAGCCCGTCAGACGGCACGGCGCAAGAATGGCGCGGCGACAGGTGTCCTGGCGCGCAGCGTCCCGCGTCGAACGCCTTAAGCCGACGCTAAGCCTGTCCGCCAACAATCGGGGCCTCGGCGGTCACCCGCAGAAAGGGACTACTGGATGCGCTTGTTGCTGGTCGAAGACGACACCATGATCGGCGAGGCCGTGCTTGACGTACTGCGCGCCGAGCACTTCGCCGTCGACTGGGTGCGCGATGGTGAGATGGCCGACACCGCGCTGCAAAGCGAAACCTATGACCTGGTGCTGCTCGACCTCGGTCTGCCGCGCATAGACGGTATCGAGGTATTGCGCCGGCTGCGCGCGCGCAGGAATGCGACACCGGTGCTCATCGTCACCGCCCGCGACGCCGTGCAGGACCGCATCGCCGGACTCGACGCCGGCGGCGACGACTACGTGCTCAAGCCCTACGATCTGGACGAGTTGCTGGCGCGCATCCGCGCACTGATCCGGCGCAGCCAGGGTCAGGCCGACTCGGTGCGCGAACTGCGCGGTCTGCGCCTGAACCCGATCACCCGCGAAGCCGTGCGCCTGGCACACGACGGCAAGGGCGACGAATCCATTGCGCTGTCGGCCCGCGAATGGGCCGTGCTGGAGGTGCTGATGGCACGTCCCGGCGCGGTGTATTCGCGCAGCCAGCTGGAGGACAAGTTGTACGGCTGGAAAGACGAGGTCAGCAGCAACGCCGTCGAGGTATTCATCCACGGCCTGCGCAAGAAGCTGGGCAGCACGGTGATTGAGACGGTGCGCGGTCTGGGCTACATGATTCCCGCACCATGACGCCGTCGATGCCAGCACAGGCCCATTCGCTGCGCCGGCGCCTGCTGGTATCGGTGATGGCCGCAATCCTGATCGGTGCGCTGTTCCAGGGGGTTTCTGCCTACCGCAGCGCGCTGGCCCAGGCCGACACCTTGTTCGACTACCACCTGCAGCAGATGGCCAACAGCTTGAGCGGCGGGCCTGCGTTGCCGCCACTGCAATTGGAACAGGACCGCAGCGACGGCGCCGACTACGTGATCCAGATCTGGTCAGCGGACGGCACCCATGTGTTCCAGTCCAGCCACGTGGTGCTGTCGCCGCACGCCGTGCTGGGATTTACCGACGTGACCCAGAACGGCACCCGCTACCGGGTGTTCTCGGTCCAGACGCCGGTGCAGACGATCCAGATCGCGCAGAACATGGACGACCGGCTTGCGCTTGCCAGAGCCCTGGCGGCGCAGGCCGTGCTGCCGATGGCCCTGGTGGCCCCATTGCTGATGCTGGTGTTGTGGTGGATCATCAATCGCTCGAAGGATGTCGCGCAAGTGCGCGCCATTGTCGAGAAATCCACCAAATCCGTTGCTTTGCTGATCGAACGCGCCGGCGACAAGATCTTCGTGCCGATCAAACTCGGCTGATCGCGCCAGCCACAGCCCGTCGTGCGCGCGCAGTGGCGTGATGCCGCCGCCGGCATCGAATGGCACATGCGAAGCTTCAGGCCCGGCGAGTCGCCCCGTGCGATTCGCCGGGCCTTGGCGCAGGTGGGTGCAAGAAATTTCAAACCGCCAGGGCGAGTTTCAATCGACCCGCGCACGGCTGTGCCGCTAATATGTCTCTCGTTCCAAGGAGACATCCGTGCCCATCATCACCACCATCGAAGACCTGCGCGTATTGGCGCAAAAACGCGTGCCACGCATGTTCTACGACTACGCCGATTCCGGCTCGTGGACCGAGGGCACCTACCGCGCCAATTCGGACGACTTCCACAAGATCAAGCTGCGCCAACGGGTCGCGGTCAACATGGAAAACCGCAGCACCGCCACCACAATGGTCGGCTGCGCGGCCAAGATGCCGGTGGCGATTGCACCCGTGGGTCTGACCGGCATGCAGCATGCCGACGGCGAGATCCACGCCGCGCGTGCGGCCGAGAAGTTCGGCATCCCGTTCACCTTGTCGACCATGAGCATCTGCTCGATCGAGGACATCGCCGAGAACACCAGCGCGCCGTTCTGGTTTCAGCTGTACATGATGCGCGACCGCGATGCCATGGGACGGATGATCGACCGCTGCAAGGCCGCGCGTTGCAGTGCGCTGGTGCTGACACTGGATCTTCAGGTGATCGGCCAGCGCCACAAGGACTTGAAAAACAAGCTGCGCGCCTCGGTGATTCCGTCGCTGGGCAACGCCATCGACATCGCTTTCAAACCACGCTGGTGGCTGGGCATGATGAAGACCCGGCGCCACACCTTCCGCAACCTGGTGGGCCACGTCAAGGGGGTCTCCGACATGGCATCTCTGGCGTCCTGGACCAACGAGCAGTTCGATCCGCGCCTGTCCTGGGCTGACATCGCCTGGGTCAAGGAACGCTGGGGCGGCAAACTCATCCTCAAGGGCATCATGGACGTCGAGGATGCACAGCTGGCGGTCCAGGCCGGCGCCGACGCCATCATTGTCAGCAACCATGGCGGCCGCCAACTGGACGGCGCGCCCTCCAGCATCGAGGCACTGGCCCCCATCGTGGCTGCCGTTGGCAACCAGACCGAGGTCTGGATGGACGGCGGCATCCGCAGCGGCCAGGACGTGCTCAAGGCCTGGGCATTGGGCGCGCGCGGCACCATGATCGGCCGCGCCATGGTCTACGGCTTGGGCGCCATGGGCGAAGCCGGCGTGACCCGGGCGCTGGAGATCATCCACAAGGAACTCGATGTCACCATGGCCTTTTGCGGCCATACCGATATCCAGAGCGTCGATCGCGGCATCCTGTTGCCGGGCACGATTCCGGCACCGCTCTGAGACCGCAGCGCTGGCATGGCGGGTACCGATATCGTTTCGTGGGCCTGGATCCCGATCGTGATCTGGGCGGCGTTCGCCCAGACGATTCGCAACGCAGCGCAACGCAGCTTGGTCAACGAGATGGGCACGCTGGGCGCCACCTTGGTGCGTTTCCTGTACGGGCTGCCGTTTGCCGGCGTCTGGCTGTGGCTGGTACTGGCGTTCTCATCGCCGGAAGCGCGACTGCCGGCACTGCAGATCCACTACCTGCTCTGGCTGACACTGGGCGCGACATGCCAGCTGGGGGCCACCGCCTGCCTGCTCGTGGCGATGAAACAACGCAACTTCATTGTCGGCGTGGCATTCTCCAAAACCGAGGTGCTGCAGGTCGGCATCTTTGCCACGCTGATCCTGCAGGAGATACCGAGCTGGATGTCCGGCCTGGCCATGGTGCTGGCTACGGGCGGTGTGATCCTGTTGTCGTTGCCGCGCCGCCTCGACGGCAAGGTATTGCAAGGCAGCAGCAGCGCGGCCTGGTTCGGCCTGGCCTCGGGCACCTTATTCGCATTGTCCGGTGTCGGTTACCGGGGTGCAGCGCTTGAATTGACCGGCCATTCGGCCTGGATGATCGGCGGCTTCAACGTCCTGCTGGCGCAACTGATGCAAAGCGTGTTGCTCGGCGCCTGGCTGGCATGGCGCCAGCCCGAGGCACTGGCTGCGATCGCCAAGGCCTGGAAACTGTCCTTGCTCGCCGGCATGATGGGCGCACTGGCATCGATCGCCTGGTTGACCGCGTTGGCTTTGCGCCCGGTCGTCGATGTGCGCACAGTGGGCCTGATCGAAGTCCTGTTCAGCTACCTGGTGTCGCGGCGCCTGTTCCGCGAAAAAATCACTCGCAATGAGCTGCTCGGCTTGCTGCTGGTCGGCGCCGGCGTGCTGGTCGTGTCGGCCCAGTTCTAGCTTTCATCCCACCAAAGGAAGCATCCATGGCCAATATACAGAGCGTGCAGGCGCGCCGATTCCAGATCCCGCTGAGTGAAGTGCTCAGCGACGCCAAACATGGTGACCATACCCATTTCGAGCTGATCACGGCCACCGTGCGACTCGACGACGGCAGCGAAGGCACGGGCTACACCTATACCGGCGGAAAGGGCGGGCATGCCATACGCGCCATGATCGAACACGACCTGACGCCGATGCTGATCGGCCGCGATGCGACGGACATCGATGCCCTGTACGACGCGATGCAATGGCATGTGCACTACGTGGGGCGCGGCGGCATCGCCTCGTTCGCGATCTCGGCGATCGACATCGGCTTGTGGGATCTGTGCGGCCAACGCCTTCAAACCCTATAACCTGGTGTGGTTCGAGGAGCCGACAATTCCGGATGACTACACCGGTTACGCCACCATCACCGAGGCCACCGGCATGCCGCTGGCCATGGGTGAGAACCTGCACACCGAACATGAATTCGAGCTCGCGTTCACGCATTCACGCATGGCCTTCATCCAGCCCGACGCGTCCAATTGCGGCGGTGTCACCGGCTGGTTGCGGGTGGCCCGACGTGCGCGCGAGGTCGGCATGCCGGTGTGCAGCCACGGCATGCAGGAGCTGCATGTAAGCCTGGCCGCAAGCCAGCCACACGCCGGCTGGATCGAGGTGCACTCATTCCCGATCGACACCTACACCACGCGACCATTGGTGGTGGAGAACCACCAGGCCGTGGCGCCGGACACTCCCGGCACCGGTGTCGCATTCGAGTGGGACCGCCTGCGCGCAGTGCACCAGGGGGCGTGAGCCGGGCACTCTGGTGCACGGCCGATCCGGCAGCTGTCCGGGTCAATGGTGGCTTAGCCGTGCTTGACACCGAACAGGTTGAGGCCGACCACGCCACCGACGATCATGGTGAGACAGATGATCTTGGCCAGTCCGATGCTCTCGCGAAAGAACAGGATGCCGATCACCGCGATCGCCGCCGTGCCCACGCCCGACCAGATGGCATAGGCCACGCCCACCTCGATGCGTTTCAAGGCCAGGGTCAGCAGCACGATGGAACCCAGGTAGAACACGAACAATAGAACCGAAAACAGCGGCCGGGTGAAGCCGAGCGACAGCTTCATCGATGTGGTACCTGCAATTTCGAGCGCGATCGCCCCTGCCAGCAAGAGCCAATGTTGCATGGAATCTCCTCAAAGTGACTGCAAAACTTCAGGTTTCGCCCGGGGGAGCATCCGACTCCGCCAGGCCCGTCCAAGACGCGGTGACTACGCCTACCTCAGGACGCGGGCGGCAGCAGTTCCGCAATCCGTCGCTGCAACGCAGGCAGCGTTTCATGCATGAACCAGGGATTGCGCCGCAACCACATGTTGTTGCGCGGACTCGGGACGCGGAGGCAGGTCGCCCGCGCTGCCCGTGCCGGGGTAACACAGGCCCATCGGAACAATGGCAACCGATGCCGGGTCGTAAAACTGCTGTGGCGTAACACCCATCCACGCGCGCAGCCGATCGCCGCTGGCGTCGGAAAATGCCGTGCCGCTGGCATGCGCCTTGCGCCCCGGCGCTTGACCAGCGACGAGCACGCGCGCCCGCGGATCGAGTTGCAGTAACGGCCTGGGACCCAGCGGCAGATCGGACGCGCAGATCTGGCAGGCGCGCACGTCGCGCATCAGTTGCAGGAACGGCGCGCGCGGGGCCACGTTTGTCATAGGGCGCGTCTGCGCGCGCAAGCCCGCATGTTCGGTCGCGCTGTCAGATGGCCTGCAGGCACAAGGCGTTGACGAATTCCGGTGTCACGCGCCGGCGTAGTTTTTGTTTGCGCCCTTCAAAAGCATCGAACACGGCCTGATGCTCCCGCAGCGACGCGTCGCCTTCTCGCGTGTAGTAGGTATCGACCCACTCGAGCAGATGGTCGAAGTTCCGATCCTGCTCTTGCGGCGAACGGAATTTGTGCGGCTCCCAGGGCCGGCTATGGCAGTTGGCACGACAGGCCCACACGCCCGGCTCAAGGAACAGCAGCAGATCGGCTTCGTGCAGCGTGGCGCGGATCAGGCCGGCGTAGCAGCCCTCCACCACCCAGCGCGGCGTGCCAGAGCAGTATTCACGGACCTGGGCCAGGGCCGCTTGGGGTTCACGTGCCACTGCGATCTTGCCGGGCTCCCACGCCACGGTATCCAGGTCGAGCAAGCCCAATCCATGATCGCGGGCCAGTTGGCGCGCCAGCGTGGACTTGCCGGATCCGGAATTGCCAACAATCGCAATACGCATGGGTATGAGGGTGCCTCGTCGTGAATCGGTGGCAGAAAAATGCCCCCGCAGGCCTGCCATTGTCCCAGAGACACGCGGGCCAATCCAGCCTGTTGCACGCAGCCGACGAATCGCCCGTTCCCGGCCCGCCATGGCCCAGCCTGGGCGGGCCAGCAACTATCGAAGTCGGGCTACCCGATCGACTGCGCCGCGGCGCTTGGCGCGCCATCGGCATCGGCCACCCGGGCAAACCGTGCCACGGTCGCACCGTTGACTTCGACCGTGCTCTCGAACATCGCGCGTGGACGCACCCACAGTCCGTTCTCACCGTACAAGGCCCGGTACAACACCATCTCCTGCAGCGATTCGCTGTGCCTTACCAGCCCCAGCACCTCGTAGCGACCGCCCTTGTAGTGCAGGTACAGGCCGGTGGCGATCGGCCGCCCCATCGGTGGCAAGGCATCTCCAGCGCCACTGTTGCTCGCGGATTCCTGCATGTTGTCGGTAGTTGTCATGATTCGGGTATTCCTCTGATAAAGGTGTGACGTCAGCGCTCGTCGAGCCGGTCGCGCCGGGCCAGAAGCGGAAACAGACGGATCCAGGCCAGTGCCACCAGGATCGTACCCACACCGCCGAGCACGACCGAGCCGACCGGCCCGAGCAAAGCGGCGGTGGCCCCCGACTCGAACTCGCCCAACTGGTTGCTGGCGCCGATGAACACCGAGTTGACGGCACTCACCCGACCGCGCATGCCGTCCGGCGTGTCCAGTTGCACCAAGGTCTGACGCACCACCACACTGACGGTGTCGGCACCGCCCGACACGGCCAGCGCAAGCATGGACAACCAGAACTCGGTCGACAGGCCGAACGCCAGCATGCACACCCCAAACAGCGCCACCGACAGCAACAAGGTGCGCCCGACCCGCCGGCGCAACGGCCAGCGCGTCAACCAGGCCGACATCACCAGCGAGCCCAGTGCCGGCGCCCCGCGCAGCAATCCCAGTCCCCAGGGGCCCACCATCAGGATGTCCTTGGCAAACATCGGCAACAAGGCCGTTGCACCACCGAGCAGCACGGCAAACAGGTCGAGCGACACCGCACCCAGCAGCACCTTGCGCTGCCAGACAAAACCGAGCCCGGCGAACAGCGTCTTCAAGGACGCTGGCTCAAAGACACGTGCCGTGCGCGGATAACGCAACAGGAACACCAGCGTGCAGCCGATGGCAAATGACAAGACACAGGCGGCATAAACCGCCTGTGCACCGGCCACGAACAACAAACCGCCCAGCGCCGGCCCGCCGATGACGGCCGCCTGGGTGCCGGCAGAACTGAACGCCAGACCGCGCGCGAGCAGGTGCGACGGCAGCAGATTCGGTGTCAGCGACTGCATCGCCGGCATCTGGAAGGCACGCGCCAGCCCCAGCGCCACCGACACGCTCAGCAGCAGTCCGCGCGAGATCCAGGCTGCATCGGCACCAAACCCCACGGTCGACGCCACCAGCAAGGCCGCCACCAGCGCCTGCGCCACCATGCAGGTCGCCACGATGCGCCCGCGGTGATAGCGATCCGCGACATGACCCGCCACCAGGGTGAACAGCAGCGCCGGTACGAACTGGTACAGGCCGACCAGGCCCAGGTCCCAGGCGCTGCCGGTCAGGTCGTACATCTGCCAGCCAATGGCCACCATCAGCATCTGGTTGCCCGTGGTTCCGAACAAGCGGGCGACCCAAAAGCGCATGAATTCGCGATGGCCGGTCAGATCGGAGAAGCGGTGCGCGTGCATGAGCGCGCAAGCATAGCAGCGGGCCGTTCCCAAGTTTCCTCGCACCCCCTCGGGGGGCCTGGCGAAGCCAGGGATGGGGGCGATCACCAGAGCCGGTACAGACGTCCGTCGTTCAGGCGATAGCCCTGCTGCGCCATCGCGCGGGCTTCGGTCTCGTCATGGGTTACCAGCACGGCGGCAATGCCCGAGGCGGCGATGCGCTGGCTGAACTCGGCGCGCAGGTTGGAGCGCAACTGCGCATCGAGCGCCGAGAACGGTTCATCGAGCAGCAGCAAGCGCGGCGCGGTGATCAGCGCGCGCGCCAGCGCCACGCGCTGCTGTTCGCCGCCCGACAACTTCCAGACTTTCTGGCGCGCATGGCCCTGCATGCCGAACACCTCCAACATGGCCTGCGCCTGCGCGCGCGCAGCAGCCCGGCCAAGCCCCTGCTCGACCAGACCGAAGGCCACGTTGTCCAGCACGTTGAGGTGCGGAAACAACGCAAAATCCTGGAACATCAGCGCAAATCGGCGCCGCTCCGGCGGCACGCCGGCAAGGTCGACGCCGTCGAAAAGCACGCGGCCGGCATCCTGGCGCTCAAGCCCGGCGATGATCTTGAGCAAGGTGCTCTTGCCACTGCCCGACGGACCGAGCACCGCCACCGTGTTGCCGGCGCCAACCGACAGTTCCAGTCCATCGGCCAGCACCCAGTGGCCACCGGCATCGTCGTCGAAGGTCTTGCGAATGGCGCGCAGTTCAAGCATGGGTCGCTCCCGCAGCCCGTCTGGCGCGTCCGGTGTCGCGCGCGCCGGGTTGGTCGATCAACATGAAGGCCAGCAAGGCCAGCAGCATCAGCACGGCGGCCAGCACCAGCGCTTCGTCACGGTTGCCGGTGCCGGGTCGACCCAGGCGTTCGTAAATCAGCGTCGTGAGCGTGGTCCATTCCGGCCGCGACAGGAACAATGTCACCGCAAACTCGCCCAGCGCCGTGGCCGCGGCAAAGGCCATGCCCCGGCGCAGCGACGGCATGATCATGGGCAGCGTCACGCGCCAGAACAGACGCCAGGGTGTGGCGCCCAAGCTGCGCGCCGCCTGCGCCAGGTGCTGCGGCAGGTTGTCGAGCGCCGCACCCAGCGACTGGGCCACGAACGGATAGGCCAGCAAGGCATAGGCCGCAACCAGGATCCACAAACTCGCGGTCCAGCCCGGATACAACAGCAACAGGCCGAATGCCACCGCCACTGGCGACACAACAAAGGGCAAGAAGGCCGCTGCCCGCAACACGACCGAGCGGCGCGCGGCCAAGGCATGACACACCCCCAGCAGCACCGCCAGCACGAGTGCGGCCGCCGTGAAGCGCAGCGTATTGCCGATCGCCCGCAGACTGTCGCTCTCGAGCACCGCAGCCCAGGCCGGCGCACCCGCCCCCGCCGCGCGCACGACAATGGCCATCAGTGGCGCGGCGCAAAACACCGTGAGCACCAGCAAAGCGCCCAACACGGCGCCCCATTGCCGCACCGACACCGGTCGACGCAGCGCGATCACGTCCGGCCGGCCGGGCACGGCCAGGTGCCGCTCGATCCAGGCGTAGGCCAGCGCCACCAGACCGGTCAGCAGCGCCATGCACAGCGCCAGCACACCGGCCTGTGCCAGTTGCAGTTCATGCGCAACCAGGGTGTAGATTTCGACTTCTGCCGTGGCATAACGCTGACCACCGAGAACCAGCGCGAGGCCGAATCCGGACAGGCAATACAGGAACACCAGACACAGGGCAGACGCCAGCCATGGCAGGATGGTCGGCCACTCCACGCGCCAGAACACGCGCCAAGGCGATGCGCCCAACGTACGCGCCGCCGCCACCCGTGCGGCACTGACATGGCCGAGCGCATCGACGCCGGCACGCACGACCAGACACAGATTAAAAAACAGGTTGCCATAAAGCAGCAACCAGGGCGTGTCCTGCAGGTCGAGGCCGAACCAGCCCGAGACAAAGCCCTGCGGCCCCCACAAGGCCAGCACGCCCATGGCCGCCACCAGTGTGGGCACGACAAACGGCAACAGCAGCAGGCGCAGCACCAGCGAGCGCCCCGGAAACCGGAACCGTGCCAGCACCCAGGAGACCGGCAGGGCCAGCACCAGGGCTGCGATGCAGGTCAGAGCAGCCTGCAGAAACGACCAGATAATGCGCCAGCGCAAGTAGTCGTCGAGCCACAGATCCGCCACCAGGGCGGCGCTGGAACTGGCCGCGCCGGAGAAGGCCTCGACTGCAATACGCAGCAACGGCGCCAGCATCACGACTGACAGAAACAGCAGCGGCAGCGCGCCAAGCCAGAGCGACGGCGCGACCCTGAACCGCATCATTTCGTGCACAGAAGGAGCGGCCGCTGCGCGCGCACGAACCGCGTTCTACTTCAGCACCACCCGTGTCCAGCGGCTGACCCAGTCGGCCGCCTTCTGCGCGATCTGGTCCTGAGACGGGTTGTCGAACGAAGAAGGCTCGGGCGCATGGCGCAACACGTCGGGACGCGGCGTACGCGGCTCAGCCGCATACATCCACATCGTGGTCTGCAATGCCTCCTGCACCGCCGGCGAACGCATGAATTCGATGAACTTGCCGGCCGCTTCCACCTGCTGGCCACCCTTGACCAAGGCTACACCCTCGACCTGGCGGAACACGCCACCCTTGAGGAACAGACTGGCCGTCGGCGGCTCGCTGATCTTCTCCTTGCTGTAGAACACCTCGGCCGCAGGACTGCTGGCATAACTGACCACGATCGGGCGACTACCGCCATTGCGCGTGAACTCGGTGTAGTAGGCCTCGCTCCAGCCCTTGGCGACCTTCACGCCATTGGCCCGCATGCGGCCCCACCAGTCGAAGGCGGCCTCCTCGCCCATGCCGGCGATAGTGGCCAGCATGAACGCATAGCCGGGGCTCGACGTCGCCGGGTTCTGCACCACCAGCAGGTTGCGATAGGTCGGCTGCGCCAGCTCATCGAGCGTGCGGGGCAAGGCCAGGCCGCTCTTGGCAAACCATGCCTTGTCGTAATTCAGGTTCACAAAGCCATAGTCCACCGCGACCACCGGACCGTCTAACGGCACGACGGCTGCACGCTGGCTCGCGGCACCGGAATACGGGTCGAGCACGTTCGCAGCCTGGGCCTTGACGACCAGCGCGTTATCGATGCCGAACACCACATCGGCAATGGGCTGGGCGCGGGTGAGTATGAGCTTGTTGAGCATCTCGCCGGCGTCTCCGCCCTTGATGATGCTGAGCTTGACGCCCGACTGCGACTCAAATTGCGCCAGCATAGTCTTGGGCAGGGAGAACGAGCCGTGCACCAGCACGCGTAACTCCTGCGCCGACGCCGCTTGGCCCGTGAACAGGCCGGCGGCAGCCAAAGCCAAAGAGCCAAATGAAAAAGTCCGTCGCAACATCGTATCCATCCTTTCAATGCGCCAACCTCGGGCGCCTGAAAAGATGGACCACGGAACAGCGCCGGACCCATCTCATCACGCTCCCTACGCTGGCATGACCCAGATCAGGTGAGTGGGGTATTTCTCAGTCGACCCAGCCCTACTGCTGCGAAGACACCCCCGGTGATGCGAGAATTGTAGGCGAAGCCGGCAGACCCCAAGGCCTGCCGGCTTAATCGATCGCCAGGGGCTGCGAGCCGCCGCGCCGCGGTCACTCAGGCTGCGGCGCCCACCAGCTGACTGAACCGCTGCAGGTCGACATTGCCGCCACTGACGATCACCCCCACGCGCTGGCCGGCCAGCGGCAGGCCGCCCAACGCGGCCGCAGCCGCGCCCAGGCAACCGGTCGGCTCGACGATGATCTTCATGCGCTCGGCGAAGAAACGCATGGTCTCGACCAGCTGCGCATCGCTCACGGTCATGATGTCGTCGACATCGCGGCGCATGATGGCAAAGGTCAGCTTGCCCACCGATTGCGTCTGCGCGCCATCGGCAATCGTGCGGGGTGTGTCGATGCGCACGATGGCGCCGCTGCGCAGCGACTGCTGGGCGTCATTGCCCGCCTCCGGTTCGACACCGATGACCTTGCAAGCCGGCGCCAGCGCCCGCGCGGCCAGGGCGCTGCCGCTGATCAGGCCGCCGCCACCGACGCAGACGAACAGGGTGTCGAGCGCGCCGACCTCCTCGAACAACTCCTTGGCGGCCGTACCCTGGCCGGCAATCACGTCGGCATGGTCGAACGGCGGGATGACCGTCATGCCGCGTTCGCGCGCCAGCTCGGCGGCGAGTTGCTCGCGGTCCTGCGCGAAGCGGTCGAACAACACCACCTCGGCACCATAGCCGCGTGTGGCGGCAATCTTGGCCTGTGGCGCGTCGGTGGGCATCAGGATCACGGCCTTGATACCTTGCAGCCGCGCCGACAACGCAATTGCCTGCGCATGGTTGCCGCTGGAAAATGCCAGCGCGCCGGCCTTGCGCTGGTCCGCATCGAAGCGCGCCAGCGCATTGAAGCCGCCGCGAAACTTGAACGCGCCCATGCGCTGGAAGTTCTCGCACTTGAAGAACAGCTGTGCACCCAGGCGCTCGTCAAGCGTGCGCGAGCGCAGCACCGGGGTCTTGTGGGCATGGCCTTCGATACGTTGGGACGCAGCGACGACGTCATCGAATGTGGGCAGGACGGTCATGGGGAAGGTGTCTTTCGTCAATGTGGCAGGTGCTCAATATACTGGCTTGTGCTCGAATTGTTGAAGACGTTCTCCTGGCAGGAACTGCGCCATCACCCGTGGCGCAATGCGGCGGCCGTTGCCGCGGTCATGCTCGGCGTCGCGCTGGCCTTGTCGGTGTCACTGATCAACCAGTCGGCGCTGCAGGAGTTCGCGCAGGCGGTGCGCTCGGTCAACGGCCAGGCGGACCTGGAGGTGCACGCGGCCACCCCCCACTTCGACGAAGACATCTACCGCCTGGTTGCCAACGATTCGCAGGTTCTGACCGCGTCTCCGGTGCTCGAATCGCGGGTGCTGGTGCCGCGCGACACCACCGCGCGTCCGATGCCACTGCGCATTGTCGGCGTGGACGCCCTGCTAATTGCGCGCGTGGCGCCGGCCTTGGCGCCGTTGCCCGGCGCCGACGCGCCGCGCCTGGCGATGTTCGATCCGCGCTCGGTGTTTCTGAACCCTTCTGCATGGCGCGAACTGGGCCTCTCACCCTCCGTCGGTGCGCAATTGACGGTGCACTCGGGCGCCGGCGCCCACCTGTTGCAGGTACGCGGCAGTGTGGGCGCCAGTGGCGCGCCGCTGGCCGTCATGGACATCGGCGCGGCGCAGGACCTGCTGGGCCAAATCGGAAAACTCTCGCGCATCGACTTGCGGCTGCGGGCCGGACTCGATCCGGTTGCCGTGGCGGCCCGGTTGCGCGCCGATCCGCGCTGGCCCGCAGGCCTGGTGGTGCAGCCCCCGGCCGACGCCGCTGGCAGTGTCAGCAACCTGTCGCGTGCTTACCGGGTCAACCTCACGGTACTGGCCCTAGTCGCATTGTTCACCGGCGCGTTCCTGGTGTTCTCGGTGCTGGCGCTGAGCGTGCGCAAACGGGCGCAGCAGTTCGCCTTGCTTGGCGTGCTGGGCTTGCCGGCACGCGAACGTCTGCGCCTGGTGCTGGCGGAGTCGCTGGTGCTGGGTCTCGTCGGCAGTCTGCTGGGCGTGTTGCTCGGCACGGCACTGGCGTGGCTGGCGCTGCGCTGGCTCGGCGGCGATCTGGGTGGCGGCTATTTCAAGGGTGTCGCACCCCGGTTGCAGTGGAGTGCCGGCGCGGCGCTCGGCTATGGCCTGCTCGGGGTGCTGGCGGCCATCGTGGGCGCCTGGGTGCCGGCAAGCGCGGCGGCCAGGTTGCCACCAGCCCCCACGCTCAAAGGGGTGGGGTTGCCGGCGCGCGGCCACGACCATCCATGGCTGGCCCTGGGCCTGTTGCTGGCCAGTGTCTTGCTGGCATTGGCGCCACCGCTGTGGGGCATGGCATTGGCGGCCTATCTGGCCATCGCGCTGCTGCTGATTGGCGGCATCAGCGCCTTGCCGTCCTGGATCGCGCTGCTGTACGACCGCCTGGCCCCGGTAGTCGGGCATCGCCTGCTGCCGATGCTGGCGATCGAACGCGCCCGGCGGGTGCGCGGAAGCGCAGCGGTAGCCATCAGTGGCGTGGTCGCGTCGCTGAGCCTGGCGGTGGCGCTGACGGTGATGGTCGCCAGCTTCCGGCACTCGGTGCAAGACTGGCTCGACGTGGTTTTGCCGGCCGACCTGTACCTGCGCCAGGGCATGGGCGCTGACGGCCCCGGTTTCACCGCCGACCTGGTCGACGCCGTGCGCGCCATGCCCGGTGTGCGCCGCGTGGCCCCGGCGCGCTCGCTAAGCCTGAACCTGGTTTCGGGTCGGCCCTCCGTGGCGCTGCTGGCCCGCCCGCTGGGCGACCCGGCGCGTTCATTGGCGCTGGTCGGGCCCCCGCTAACACCGCCGCCCGGCGCGGTCGCAATCTACGTCAGCGAGCCGATGAGCGCCTTGTACGGTCTGCAGCGTGGCGCATCGTTTGACGCCTTGGCCGACGTGCTGACCACGGCGACCACCACCACCGGCCCGGCGCGCATGCGTTTTTTCGTCGCCGGGGTCTGGCGTGACTATGCGCGCCAGTTCGGCGCCATCGCGATCGACAGGGACGACTATGTGCGGCTGACCGGCGACCGCCAAGTCAGCGAGCTGGCCTTGTCGCTCGCACCCGGCGCCGACGCAACAGCGCTGCAACGCGAGCTGCGCCTGCTGATCGACCACATGCAGGGGCCGGCCCTGCTGGACATTGCCAGCGCTAGCGAATTGCGCGACAGCTCGCTGCGCATTTTTGACCGCAGCTTCGCCGTCACCTACTGGCTGCAGGCCGTGGCAATCGCGATCGGACTGTTCGGCGTGGCGGCCAACTTCAGCGCCCAGGTGCTGGCGCGGCGCAAGGAATTCGGCCTGCTGGTGCACCTGGGCCTGACGCAGCGCCAGTTGCTGACCCTGGTCGCGCTCGAAGGCCTGGCCTGGACTGCCATTGGCGCGCTGGCCGGGCTTTTGCTGGGACTGGGCGTCAGCGTCATCCTGGTGCATGTCGTGAACCCGCAGAGCTTTCACTGGAGCATGGACCTGCTGCTGCCCTGGCCACAATTGACGGCCCTGTGCGCTGCCACCGTGCTGGCCGGAACCGCCACCGCCTGGCTCGCCGCCCGTGCCGCGGCCCGGCACGATGTGGTGCTGGCCGTCAAGGAGGACTGGTAAGCGCAGCCCAGCAAACAGGGCGCCGCGGCGCCCTGAGGAACTGCTTGGCGCAACCCTGAGAAACCCCTATTGCGTGATGGCGACCAGCACGCTGCAATGCGCATGCTCGATCAGGGCGCCGGAACTCGATCCGCGCCACCAGCGCGCCGCCAGGCTGTCCAGGTGCTTGTGCCCGACCACGATCAGGTCGGCCTCGATCTTCTTCGCAAAACCCGTGATCTCGCTGATGGTCTCGCCCACCAGTACCTCGCCATTGGCCGCGAACCCGGCCGTGGACAGGACCTGCAGGCCCTGTTCGAGAATCTTCTTGTAATTCTCTTTTTCGCGCTCCGTGATTTGCGGGTCATAGAAACCACCCTCGGCACCGATGAAATCGATGTGGTGCGGCATCACCGCCACCAGCGTCAAAGCGGCGCCGGTCCACTGCATGATGTCCTTGCATTCGAGCAAGGCGTGCTGGCCGGCCTCCGAACCGTCATAGGCCATCAGGATTCTTTTGTACATGGTCGAACTCCTTCTATGTTCTGATAAATGTGCTGACTCCAACAGCACCAGCATAGCCGCTTGCGATGGCCTGGCATCAGAAAAAACCATGAGAAGGCGCCATAAAATGGCGGGCATGACCATCTTGCTGCCGTGTTGATGCCTCGCGGGAAAACCCTCGCATGGGTCTTGCCAGGCAGTGCTGCGCATGGCGTCTGACATGGTGCACGCCGACCCGGCGGCGCAGGCGCTGGGCCTGTACGCACATGTGTTGTCGGCGACCAGCCTGGCATCCGCAGCCCACCAGCTGGTGACACAGCTGGCCCGGCTGGGCTACTTTGATCGGGTGACACTCGCACTGCACGAGGCCGGCCAAACCCGGCTACTGGCCAGTTCGACATCCGACATTTCGCAACAGGCGCACGGCGAACTGGCGCAGGCGCTGCTCGGCGCCATGGGCGAGGTGATCGATCAGGGTGTGCCCCTGGGCTGGCCGGCGCCCAACGCCATCGACAACGCCATCGACAACGACGAAGCCGACAACGCGACAACGCGACAACGGACTGGATCCGGCTCGAACATCAGCAGTTGCAGCAACTGGTGGGCGGCGCAGTGGCCAACCTGCCGCTGGGTTTTGATGGCAGCGTGTTTTCCGCTATATCGGTGCAGCGCGACACCGCGACACCGATCACCGACGCGCAAATGCAGCAACTCGCAAACTGGCTGACGCTGGCCGCGCCTGCGTTGCGCTGGATGCGCCGCGCTCTCGTGCAGTCGCTCGAAGACTTGCGCCAGCCTCAGCGGCGCACCACCCGTGGCTTGCTGCTGGCTGGTATGGGGGTTTTCCTGTTTGTCGCGCTGGCTCATGGACCTGCCCGGAACTGAATCGAACCTCGCCATCGTGCGTACCATCATCGATCTGGACCACAGCCTGGGCATGCCGGTGATCGCAGAGGGTGTAGAGACGGATGCGCAACTGGCCTGCATGCGCCAGTTCGGGTGCGACAAATACCAGGGCTATCTTTACACCAAGCCGGTGCCGGGGGAGCAGTTTGTGGCTTTACTGCGCGCGCAAGGCTGAGCGGGGCCATCGTCCCGATCGCACGGAATGCGCCCTGATACCGACATGGAATCGTTCCCCGCACCATGTTGGGCGAGCTGCAGCTGCAGCGCATCAGCTGCAGCGCATCAGCATGCGCGGTAGACTGTCGCCGACACGCAGACGCTGGCCATATTTGGCTGCCAGATCCCTTCACTACAAAGGACGCGATGCGAAGCCGCACTATCACACCACTCCCATGAACCTGCGCAACATTGAAGCATTTCTCGCGATAGGCGAAGCAGGCAGCTTCACCAGCGCGGCCAAGCGGCTCGACAAGACGCAGTCGGCGATCTCGCAAGCGGTGCGTCAGCTGGAGAACGAACTGGGTGTGACCCTGATCGATCGCAGTACACGCCACATCAGCTTCACCCCGGCAGGAGACTTGCTGCGCAGTCACGCCGTCCATCTGGTGGAAGATGTCAACAAGCTCACGTCCATGGTGCGGGAGCAGAGCAAGGCCCGAGTTAGCCAGTTGCGCATCGGCCTGGTGGACTCATTCGCGACTGCAGTGGGCCCTGCGCTGATCCGCAGCATGCTCGCCGAGGCCGTGAACCTACACATGTGGTCCGAGCTCACCCCGCGGCTCGGCACTGCCTTGCTGGAGAAACGGGCCGACATCATTGTTGCCAACGACACCTTCGACACGGAGACCCATCTCACGCGTTATGAGTTGCTGCGCGAGCCCTTCGTGTTGTTGCTGCCCGCGGACATGCAACGGGATGGAGAGGTTCCTGACCTTGCCGCGTTATCCCGCGCACGGCCGATGGTGCGTTATGAACCCCTGTCGCTCATGGGGGCGCAGATCGACGCGCAATGCCACCGGCTCAACGTTCGACCGACACGCCGCGTATCGGTCGACTCCACGGAGAAGCTGATCGCCGCGGTGGCTGCAGGTATTGGCTGGAGCATCTGCACCCCCTTGTCTCTGTTGCGTTCGCGCGAGTATGCTGGCGCCATTCGCGTGTTGCCGTTCCCCGGTGATCGCTTCTTCCGACGCCTCTTCATGGTGTCGCGGCGCGGCGAACTCGACGAGCTCGTGCAACGGCTGGCTGCGCTGTCATGTGTGACGCTGGCGGGGTTGGTGAAGGCGGAGCTGCGCACCCTGTTGCCCGACATCCAAGCACAGATATGGGTCGCTGATCGCGCATCACTTGGTCCTTCCTGAAGCGGTGCACCACATGGTGCACCACAACATGCCGGGACTTGCTTGCAAATAGTGCATCAGGATTGCTAATGGTCCCGCAGACCATTCCTTAATAACGGGCTTTCAGCGCCGGCGAAGTGCACCTTCGCAGGGATGTCTTCCTTATACTGAATCGGAACAGTTCGGAATCGGAACAGGTGCATTCGCATCAGCCTATCAGTCAGGGATATCCACCATGATGCAATCGCAAGACACCACCCAACCCATCCGGTTCAGCGGCTACCACCTCCCCAAGGATCGACCAGTCGAAGACATCACCGCGCAGGTAGGGCCCGGTACGCCGTGTGGCGAATACATGCGCCGGTTCTGGCATCCGTTCTTGTTGTCCTCGCAGCTCGGCACGCGACCGAAGGTGGTCCGCCTGCTTGGCGAAGACCTGGTTCTCTATCGCGATCTCTCGGGTGATCTGGGGTTGGTTCACAAGCACTGCTCGCACCGTGGCGCGTCACTCGAGTTCGGCATCATTGCCGACCATGGCATCCGCTGTTGTTACCACGGGTGGTTATTCGGCAATGACGGCACCATCCTTGAAACACCCGGCGAGCCACCGGAAAGCCCGCACAAGGACAAGTTCTGCCACGGGGCTTATCCGGTGGTAGAACACGACGGCGTGATCTTTGCCTACATGGGGCCGCCCGCGCTGCGTCCAGCGTTTCCGATGATGGATGCCATGGTGATGCCGGACAACCGGATGAAACCGTACCTGATTCATTCGCCGTGCAATTGGCAGCAGGTGAGTGAGAACTCGATGGATCCCTTTCACGTGGCGTTCCTGCACACACGGGTGTCGGGCCCGCAGTTCAGCGAGATCTTTGCCGAACTGCCGATCATCGAGTACCACGAGACACCCCACGGTTACTTCTATACCAACGCGCGGCGTGTGGGCGACTTCGTCTGGATTCGCATGCACGACCACCTGTTGCCGACCTTCTCGCAGAACGGTGCGATCTTCGAGAACGTGAGCAACGTGCGTTATTTCGGCCGCCCGGGGCTGACGCGCTGGGTCACGCCCGTGGACGACGTGAATACATTGGTCATCGCCTGGCGCCACTTCAATGACCGCGACGATCCTATGCATCAGGGCAGGCCGAATGACGTGGGCGTGGGGACTACCGATTTCTACGGGCAGAACAATGCCCTGCCCTATGAAGAACGGCAGAATTCACCGGGAGACTGGGACGCCTGGTGCAGCCTGGGTCCGATCACGAGTCATGCCAGTGAACACCTGGGGACCACCGACCGCGGTGTGGCGATGCTGCGCCGGCGGCTCAAGAGTGAAATCGACAACCTGGCGCGTGGAGTCGAACCGAGCCGGCCGGAGCCCCAGGCTGAGATGCCGGTACCGACGGTGGGTGGCGACACCATCCTGCGCATTCCGGTGGAAGAGGGAGATGACCGCCAGCGCATCGCCGAGATCTGCCGCAAGGTGGCCGAGGCCTATGTGCAGACGCAGCATCTGCCTGACGCGCAACGCCGAGCGGCCATTGCGGAGCGCCTGGCACCACTCAATACCGCCGATCCGACCGAGATCAACCCCGATCACGGGAAAATTTTCGAGTTCAAGAGCGTCACCTGACCGATGTCGACGCTACCGATCCCACAACATCCCGGTGATCGGCCCCGCAGCGATGTCATTCTGGTGATCGTGGCTCAGCGCGTGGTCGGTCTTGAATCCTTGCTCAAATCAAAATGACCCCTGCTCCCACCACCGATTCACCTCCGTTGTCCGGACGCGCGATCATCGACGGACTGCATGCCACCGGCATCGAGTTCGTCGTGTCCGTGCCTGACGTCTGCACCAGCAGCGGTTTGCTGCAGCCGATTTCCAGCGAGCCGGGCTTGCGCCTTGTCCGTGTGTGCAAGGAGGATGAGGGGGTTTCCATCTGTGCGGCCCTGTCGTTCTGTGATCGACGTGCCATACTGCTGATGCAGCAGACCGGACTCATGGATTCGCTCAACGCCCTGCGGGCAGTCGGAGTCGACTACCAGAACCCGGTGTGCATGGTGATCGGGCTGCTGGGACATGAAGGCGGAACCGACCTGCGCCAGTCACGCAGCTTTGGCGTACGCGTGATTCCCGAGGTGCTCGAAGCCATGGGCATCCGGTATTGCGTGCTGAACGTCGATGCGGACATACTGGCCGCTATGGAAGCCATCGCGCAGGCCTACAGCCTCAGCGCTCCTATAGCCATTCTTCTGGGACGGAATCCTGCATGAAACCCACCATGATGCGCGACGAATGCCTCAGAACGCTTGCGCGGCACTACACCAACCAGCTTGTCGTGAGTGTGTACACGACTTGCTTCGAGTGGCTGGCTATCTGCCCCAAGGCGTTGAACTATGTGTCGGTGGGAGCCATGGGGCAGGCAGGCTCACACGCCCTGGGCCTGGCTTTGGGGCGTCCGGATCAGGAAGTCTGGGTGCTGGATGGGGACGGTAGCCTCTTGATGAACCTGGGTTGTCTTGTCACGCTGGCCGGAGCGAGCCCGCCCAACCTGACACATTTCGTTTTTCAGAATGGTTGTTACGAAGCAAACCAGAGCATGCCGCTGCCGGTGGCCACACCGATCGACTTCGCGGCGATCGCGCGCGGCGCCGGCGTTCCTTCGGCATTGCGCATCGCAGATACCGAGACCCTGGACCAGTGGCTTCGGTCTCGGGGCCCTGCCAGCGGGCCGACTGTGGTTGACCTTGCTGTCCGATCGAGCGCGCAGGCGTATCCGCAGCGCTACGACCATATCCACAGCGCGGCCGCGCGTGAAGACTTCAGACAGGCGCTGCGTGCCCGGCCCGGCGCTGGGGCCAGGCGATGAGCACGCACCGGGTCGACCAGGGCGGTGTATCCACCTACCGCGTCTTCATCAACGGACGCTGGCGTGATGCCGAGAGCGGCAACACCTTCGACAGTGTTGATCCCTCGTCGGGTGCGGCATGGGCCCGGGTGCCGCGTTGCGATGGGCGCGATGTGGCTGAAGCGACCCGCGCTGCGTACGATGCAGCCTTCAATGGCCCGTGGGCGCGCATGCGCGCCACGGAACGAGGACGGTGGCTGCGGCGGATGGGTGATGCACTCGCCGCAGATGTGGAGCGACTGGCCCAGTTCGAATGCCGCGACAACGGAAAGCGACTGTCCGAGGTGCGGGCCCAGTTCGCGGATCTTCCGGAGTACTTCTACTACTTCGCTGGTCTCGCGGACAAGTTTGAAGGCAGCGTTATCCCGATCGACAAGGCTGACACCTTCAACTACACGGTGTGGGAGCCCTACGGGGTGGTGGCAGCCATCACCCCGTGGAACTCGCCCCTGGCACTGTTGACCTGGAAGGTGGCGCCCGCTTTGGCTGCCGGCAATACCGTGGTCATCAAGCCCTCCGAGCACGCCTCGGCGTCAACCCTCGAACTGATGCACACCTTCGAAAAGATCGGTCTGCCCGACGGCGTGCTGAACGTGGTGACTGGCTTCGGTGATGAAGTGGGCGACCCGCTGGTGGCAGATGAGCATGTGGCGCGCATCTCGTTCACGGGCTCGGGTGCGGTGGGCAAGCGCATCGCTACGCGTGCGGCTGCTCTGCTCAAGCGCGTGACACTGGAATTGGGTGGCAAGTCGGCTCAGCTTGTGTTCGCGGATGCCGACATGGAGCAGGCTGTGCGCGGCATCGTCGCCGGCATATTCGTGTCGAATGGCCAGAGTTGTGTGGCGGGTTCGCGTCTGCTGGTGCAAGAGACACACCATGACGCCTTTGTGCAGAAACTGCTCGCCTCCATCAAAGGCTTACGGGCCGGCGACCCACGAGAGGCTTCCACGCAGATTGGCCCGATTGCAAACGAACCCCAATTCGAGCGCCTCCAGCGCGAGGTGGACAGTGCACGGGCGGAAGGTGCGCGTTGTGTGGCGGGTGGCACGCCCCTGAAGGGCAGCGACGGTGGCTGGTACTTTGCGCCGACGGTCTTTGTCGACGTCACGCCCGAGATGGGGGTTGCGCGCCGCGAGCTGTTCGGCCCGGTCCTGAGCGTCATGCGTTTTCGTGACGAAGACGACGCAGTGAGCATAGCCAATACGCACGAGCTGGGTTTGGCCGCCGGCGTATGGACCCGTGATGTCAGCCGGGCCCTGCGCATGGCGCGGCGCCTGCAGGCGGGTACGGTGTATGTGAACACCTACCGCGGCGTAGCCCCGCAATCGCCGTGTGGCGGGTACAAGGACAGTGGGTGGGGACGCGAGAACGGGATCGAAGCCATTCGCGAATTCCTGCAACTGAAGAGCGTATGGATCGGGCTGTCCGACATGGCTGATCCTTTCCCCCGCAGCGCCGCGCATTCGCGCACCTGATGGCACCTTTCATCAACCCGCGCAGGAGCTTCCCATGACCTCACCTGTCATTTCCGGCACCGTCGTCTGGTCGGGCGACAACCCTGGCATCTACCTCAAGGACGAGAGTGGTGCCTGGCAAACCCTCGCCGTCTATTTCCGAATCACGACCTCACCCCATGGTTCGGGGTCGGGCATGGTCATTCTTGGCGCTCCCGCCGAGGCATCCGGCTGGCCTGCCAGCCAGAACCTTTGCCTGCATACCAACGAGCCGCTGATGCGCTGGCTGGCCAAGGATTTTCTGGCGCGTTTCGCGTCCTTCCGCGGCATGGCGGGCCTGACGTCAATGGCCTATGTGAAAGCCGACTTATGCAATACGTCCGGTGATGGCAAGACCTTCTATGCGGAGAGCTTCAGTGCCGCCGGGATCACGGCCAGCATGCGATGGGATCAACTGGGCGCTCCCTTTGCTGCGGATGTACCTCCTGCGCAGTCGTCCACGGGTGAACACCGCATGCTCAGCGTATTTGTGGAGGCCCAACAAGGGTCGATCCGGATCAATGGCGCACCGCTCGGTGGCAAGGTGATCGAACGGGACTTCCTGGGCCGGCGCATGAGCACGGCCTTTCTTGCGTTCAGCGAGACCTGGATCACGCCGTCCGCACAGTGAATACGCCCCCCATTGGCGCCCCATCGGGCCTGCCGCCCGGCGCCGACCGTGTGCTGGCTGCCCGTCCTGAGTTTTTCGCATTGGAACGGGCAGAGGAACATCTTGCCTTGGGCAAGCACGAACTGCTGCACGCCGGCCCGCCGCTGGCGGACCCTGCCGCGCCTTGCACACCGATCCTGAATTCGGCGATAGCCGCCTGTTTGCTCGAAGGCTGGGCAGACACGCCAGACCAGGCTCGCACGCTTGTGCGGGATGGGAAGATCCGCTTCCGACCGGCCCAGGATCTGGGTTGCGTCGTGCCGCTGGCTGACGTGTTGTCCGCGTCGATGTGGGTGCAGATTGTGCGTGACGCCACCGCGTTGAAGAGCGTTGCCTGCAGTCCTCTGAATGCGGGGGCCGTGGCTGCGATGCGTGTGGGTGTGTGGGAGGATAGCGTTCTCGTCCAGTTGCGGTGGCTTCGCGACACCCTCGGGCCGGTGCTGCGCGCAGCGCTGACCGAGCCGCTGCCCTTGATCCATCTGGCGGATCATGGACTGGCCGAGGGTGACGACTGCCATGGCAAGACGGCTGCGGCCAGTGCCGCCCTGGCGGCGCTGCTGCATGCGCGTCTGACGGGGCCCGACGCCAACGCATGCCGAAACTTTCTCGCGCAAAGCGCGGGCTTCTTCCTGAACCTCTGGATGGCGGCATCACGTTGCATGCTGTCTGCAGCGGTTCCGAGTGCGGACTCCAGCCTCGTCACCGCGGCAGGGGGCAACGGAACGTACTTCGGCATCCAGGTGGCTGGGGCGCCAGGTCGATGGTTCGTGGTTCCTGCCGCGGCACCTGAGATGCCGGGCACGGCGCCCGATTCGGCCGCCATGAGCCTGGGCGCCATCGGAGACAGCGCCATCGTGGATCTGCTGGGTTTTGGGGCCATGACGACGCTGGCTCCAGCGTTGCAGCAGCCGGCCGGCTTCGTGGCGTTGTGGCCCGATGAACAAGACATGCCACGCACCGTGTTGCTGGCGGAACATCCCGCATTCGGGCGTACCGCGGCGCGGGTGCTGGTGGATGCCAGGCAGGTTGCCGCCAGCGGCAGACGACCGATCGTGAGCCTGGGTGTGCTGGATGCCACCGGGCATCAGGGGCGCCTCGGCGGTGGTTTCTACCGCACCCCTTCGGCGATATTCGAGAAGGCCGTTGCCGGGCTGGCGGCTGACGCATGAGCAAGGGAGTGTGATGAAGATCCACGAGCTGGGCCTCTACGCCATGGCCAACGCCGTTCGTATGGGGCGGTTGCGGTCGGTGGATCTGGTCGAGGCCTGTGTGCAGCGCATCGCCGAACGCGAGCCGCAGGTGCACGCGTGGGCCTGGTTCGACCCCGAAGTCGCCCTTGCCGCTGCGCGTGTCCTGGACCAACGCGCGCCAATGGGCCCTCTGCACGGGGTGCCGATTGCGGTCAAGGACATCATGGACACGGCGGACATGCCCACGCAGTGCGGGTCTCCCATCTACAAGGGCCGGCGCAGTGCCTGGGATGCCTCGTGTGTGGCACTGGCACGCCGGTGCGGCGCGCTTGTGCTCGGCAAGACCGTCACCACCGAATTTGCCTATTTCGCCCCGGGTGCCACGGCCAACCCGCGCAATCTGCTGCACACCCCCGGTGGGTCATCCAGCGGTTCGGCAGCGGCGGTGGCAGATGGCATGGTTCCACTGGGCTTGGGCACCCAGACCGCGGCATCCGTCACGCGACCCGCGTCCTTTTGCGGTGTGGTGGGCTACAAGGCGAGCCATGCCGATTTCAGCCTCGCGGGCATCAAGTCCTTCGCGGCATCGTTCGACTCCCTGGGAACCCTGTCGCGCGGTGTGGCGGATGCCCAGTGGATGCGCTGGGCGTTGATGGGCGAAACCCACTCCTTGCAAGACATGCTGTGGCGGGATGCCTTGCGGGTGGGTCTGTGCCGCACGCCATCCTGGGACCAAGCCGATTCGGATTGCCAGCGCGTGATCGAATCGGCTGCGCAACAGCTGGCAGCGGCCGGCATGGCGGTTTCCGATGCCACGCTGCCACCCGCATTCGATGCCCTGGTCCAACACCACAAGACCATCATGGCCTGGGAGGCCGCACGCAGTCTGGCCCATGAATACGACAACCATCGGGCGCTGCTCAGCCCGCAGTTGTGCCAGTTGCTGGAGGATGGACTGGCGATGGACCGCAGTGCCTATCTGGATGCACAACACGCGGCGGTATCCGCCCGGGCCGCTCTGGATGCCTGGATGCGATCCTGGGATGTTCTGGTCGCACCAAGCGCCATGGGGGCTGCGCCCCTGGGTCTGCATGCCACGGGAGACCCCCTGTTCAGCCGGATGTGGACACTGCTGGGTGTACCATCCATCACCTTGCCGGGCGGCACGGCCACCAACGGGCTTCCGATCGGCGTGCAGCTGGTGGGCCGCCTCGGCCAGGACGAAACCCTGCTTTCCATCGCGCGCCTGGCCGAACGCGCGTTTGGCATCGAACCGGCACTCCACGAGTAAAGAGAGAGGCAAAAATGTCCATGGTCACGCCCCGCGCGGGCATTCTGAACATCAAGCCCCACATGGCGGCCCCTCCAGCGGGTGTCATCCGCATTGAGCTTTCGAACAACGAGAGCGCTCTCGGTGCGAGCCCGAAGGCGGTGCAGGCGGCTCGCGACGCCGTCGCGGGGATTGAACGCTACCCGGATGACGGCCCACGGCACCTGGCCGAAGCGATCGGCGAGGTCTTCGGGCTGGACCCGGCGCGTATCGTGTGCGGGCATGGCTCGGACGAACTGCTGCAACGTCTCGCGCGCGGCTACATCAATCCCGGCGACGAAGTGATCCACAGCGTGCACGGTTATCTGAAGTTTCCCAACTATGCATTCGCCATGGACGCCACACCCGTGGCGGCACCGGATCAATCCTTCAAGGCCTCAGTCGACGGCATCCTGTCCTGCGTCACCCCCCGAACCCGCGTCGTGCTGCTGGCCAATCCGGACAACCCCACCGGTACATGTCTCGATGGGCGGGAGATTCGGCGCCTGCATGCCGGATTGCCGGGTAATGTGTTGCTGGTTCTTGATTCAGCCTATGCCGAATACGTCAGCGCCGAAGACTACGAGCTTCCCGTGGCCCTGGTGAACGAATCGGACAACGTGGTCATGACGCGCACTTTCTCCAAGATCTTCGGCCTCGCCGGCATGCGCCTGGGTTGGCTTTACGGTCCACCCGCTGTGGTGGACGTTCTGCAGCGTCTGGGGCTGACGTTTCCGCTGAGTCGTCCGGCCATTGCCGCAGGAATTGCGGCCGTGCGCGATCAGGAACACATGCGCCACGTGTTCACGTACAACCGCGATCAACTCGCCCGTTTCAGTTCCGAGGTAGCGGCGCTTGGCTTGCGCATGTTTCCCAGCAGCACCAATTTCCTGCTGCTCGATTTCGAAGGGCAGAAAGTCACGGCGCGACAAGCCTGCGACTTTCTGGCCACGCGTGGCATTGCGGGACGCATGTTCACGCAACCGGACTACCGCAACTTGTTGCGCATCTCGATGGGGCTGGATGCCGAAATGCGGGAGACTGTCGCTGCATTGCGCGATTGTTTGCAGGCAGGCTCACCATGAACCGATTGAGCGGCGCATCGACGTTCGATCGGCGTGCGGTTGAGCGCAGGGAGCAGCGCAGGTGAGCGCCGGGTCGCGGGGTGTGAAACGGCGCGTGCGCTGGCACCAGTCGCAGTGGTTCGAACTGTTGCAGTTCGTGGTGTTGCTGGGGGCAATGACCTGGGTGGTGGTTCATGGGGCGCAATCCATGGGGTACCTTTGGAAGTGGGACCGGGTGCCGCGGTACATCTATCGCATCGTGGACGGCGAGCTGATCTGGGGGCCACTGGCCAAGGGGCTGTTCGTCACGCTCGACATCTCTTGGAAGGCCGGTCTGCTCAGTGTGCTGATCGGCCTGACGACGGCCTTGTTGCGACTGTCACGATCAGTCGTGGGGCCAGCGATTGCCTGGGTGTACATCGAGCTGATTCGCAACACGCCCATCCTGGTTCAGATGCTGATCGCCTACTTCATCGTCGCCGCCATTCTCGGCATCCCGCGCCTGTGGGCCGGTATCCTGTGCCTGGCGTTCTACGAGGGGGCCTTTGCGGCAGAGATTATCCGGGGCGCGGTGGTGGCCGTACGCAAGGGACAACGTGAAGCGGGCCTGAGCCTGGGTTTCAGCACCGTGTACCTGTACAGGGACATCATCCTGCCTCAGGCGATACCGCTGATGTTGCCACCGCTGGGTGGCGTTCTGGTTAACCTGGTCAAACACTCAGCGATCGTAAGCGTGATTGCCGTGTATGACCTGACCACGCAGGCGCGCACAGTCATTTCCGATACCTTCATGGCGTTCGAGATCTGGCTCACGACGGCCGCGCTGTACCTGCTGATTACGGTGACGCTGTCGTTCTTCGTGTTGTGGCTGGAACGACGTTTCCGGCCGCGATAGACGAATCTTTTCTGCACATGCAACGTTATTCGCTGTTGTCCCTGGCCCGCCACGCGTTGACCGGGCATCAGAACTGGCAGCGGGCCTGGCGCAGCCCGCCGCTGCGCGCCGAGTACGACGTCATCATCATCGGAGCGGGTGGGCATGGTCTGGCAACTGCGCATTACCTGGCCCGCGAACACGGCATCACCAAGGTCGCCGTACTGGAACGCGGCTGGCTGGGTGGCGGCAACATCGCACGCAACACGGTGACCATCCGGTCGAACTACCTGCGTGACGAGAGTATTCCCTTCTACGTCAAATCAGTTTCGCTGTTCGAGCAACTCACGAAAGAGCTCAATTTCAACCTGATGTATTCGAAACGCAGCATGATCGACGTCGTGCAGACCGCACCCAAGTTGCGCGACCTGCGCCGTCGCATGCTCAACATGGATCTTCATGGTTCCACCTATGAGCCCATCAGTGTCGATGAGTTGCGCCGGCGCGTCCCATCCCTGACCGGTGGCGGGCCCGACACGCGCCTGCCGATCATCGCGGGCATGGTGCACACAGATGCGGCTGTGTGCCGGCATGACGCAGTGGCCTGGGGCTTTGCTCGGTCAGCCGACGACCAGGGCGTGGAGCTGCATCAGAACACGGGGGTCACCGCGTTGCTGCGGGGGCCCGACGGACGCATTCGGGGCGTGGAGACCACCCGCGGCACGGTGCGTGCGGCGAAGGTGGCCGTCGTCGTATCGGGACACACCACCACGCTCACCGAAACCGTGGGGCTGCGCCTGCCGCTCAAGACGATGAATCTCACCGCCTTCGTATCGGAGCCGGTCAAGCCCGTCATCGATGTGATCGTGAACTGTCCGGATATCGGTGTCTATATCAGCCAGTCGGACCGTGGCGAACTGGTGATCGGCGGGGCCAATGATCCGGGGCAGTCGTTTCGGCGCGACATCAAGCAGAACGTGTTCGAGGACGCAGTGGTGTCGATGCTGGAGCTGTTTCCCGCCTTCAAGCGCCTCAAGTTGATGCGCCAGTGGGGTGGCACGCTCGACATCGCACATGACGCATCGCCCATCGTCTCCAAGACGTCCATTGGAGGTCTCTATGTGTCGGCCGGATGGTGGGGCGGGTTCAAGGCCGTGCCGGCCGGTGGCTATACGCTGGCGCACCTGATCGCCAAGGACGTGCCGCATCCGCTGATCGTGCCGTTCTCGCTGGATCGGTTCCGTCACCTTGATTTCGTGCTGGAGAGCGGCACCACCACCGCCCGATAGAGCTGCAGCCATGTTGTTGATCCCCTGTCCCTTGTGCGGCGCCCGCAACGAGTCCGAATTCCAGGCCGCAGGGCCAGCGCGTGCGCCGCGGCCGGATCAACCAGGGGAGCTGGACGATGCAGCCTGGGTGGACTATCTGACCGTGAACCACAACCCGGTCGGGCCGGTGGTCGAGAAGTGGTGGCATGTGCGTGGCTGCGGCATGTGGTTTGCGGTGCAGCGCAACACGCTGACCCATGAAATCCTGGCGCAAGGCAAGCATGGCGCCTGAACCATTCCGGCTACCGGCGGGCGGACGCATCGACCGCACGCGATGGCTGTCGTTCACGTTCAACGGGTCGCGTTATGCGGGGCACCCGGGCGATACGCTGGCATCGGCCCTGCTCGCGCAGGGGCTGCGACTGACGGCCCGCAGCTTCAAGTACCACCGCCCGCGCGGAATCAGCGGGGCCGGGCTGGACGAATCCGCTTCTTACGTCGAACTCATGGGAGACCAGCAGGCCGGGAGTCTGCCGATAACTGCCGTGCCGCTGCACGATGGATTGGCGGCCCGTTCGGTCAACTGCTGGCCTTCATTGCGTTTCGATCTGCTGGCGCTGAACCAGCTGATCGGACGCTTGCTGCCGGCGTCTTTCTACTACAAGACCTTCAAGTGGCCCGATTGGCGGCTTTATGAGCCCTTCATCCGGCGCGCCGCAGGTCTGGCCCATGCGCCGGACGCGGATCGTGTGGTTGGGATCTACGAAACCCGACACTGGCATTGCGATGTGCTCGTTGTGGGTGCGGGCCCGACCGGGCTCATGGCGGCACGGGTGGCGGCGCGCAGCGGGGCGCGCGTGCTGTTGGTGGACGATGGCATCGAGCCCGGGGGGGCCTTGCTCGGCCTGCATGAACGCATTGGCGATCGACCGGCCATGGAATGGGTGGCGTCCGTGGTGGCCGAGCTCGATGGCCTGCCACAGGTCACACGCCTGCGGCAGGCCTGCGCCTGGGCCTACCGGGAAGCGAACCTCGTCATGGTGGTGCAGCGAGCGCCCGCCACACCGGGTGTGTTTCAGCGCAGCTGGCGCGTTCGTGCCCGGCAGGTGGTCATTGCCACCGGAGCCATGGAGCGCCCACTGGTGTTTGATGACAACGACCGCCCGGGCGTCATGCTGGCATCCGCCGTGCAGACTTACATCCATCGCTATGCGGTGGCACCCGGCAAGCGGGCCGTGGTGTTTGCCAACAACAGTTCGGCCTACGACGTGGCCGCCGACATGGTCGCCGCCGGCATCGTGGTGGAAGGCATCGTGGATGTGCGCACGCTGGTGCCTGCCGCCGCGCTGGCGCGGGTGCCCGGTGTGGCGGTGTACCCGGGCCATGTGGTGGCAGGAACGAAGGGCCGACATCAGCTGCGTGCCGTGCGGGTGCGCCCTGTCGCGGGCGGACCGGAGCGCCGCATTGCCTGCGACCTGCTGGCCACGTCGGGTGGCTGGAATCCGGTGGTACATCTGTTCTCGCAGTCGCGCGGGACCCTGCGGTTTGACGCCGCGCTCACGGCATTCGTGGCCGACCGGGCGCAGCAGCCCGCCGCCTGTGCTGGCGCTGCACAAGGCATCTACGATCTGCAGGACTGCCTCGCTGATGGCGCTGCCAAAGGAGCGCAGGCGGCCAGCGCACTGGGCTTCACCGCCGAGATCGGGGAGCTCCCGGCGACGACACGCACGCTCGCCCATGCCACACAGGCCATGTGGCATGTGGAACCCTCGCATGCAAACGACAAGGCCTTCGTGGATCTCCAGCACGATGTCACGGTGGCCGATATTCACCTCGCACTGCGCGAGGGATATGGGGCCGTGGAGCACGTCAAGCGCTACACCACCGCGGGCATGGGCATCGACCAGGGCAAGACCGGGAACGTGAACGTGGTGGGAGCCATCGCGCTGGCGCAGCAGGTGCCGCTGGACGCCGTGGGCACCACCACATTTCGCTCCCCCTATGCGCCCGTCGAATTTGGAGCCATCGCGGGCGCCCGGGGAGGCTCGGTGTTTCTGCCGTATCGGCACACGCCGATCACCGACTGGAATATGGCCCACGGTGCGGTCATGTTCGAGGCGGGTGCGCGCTGGCGCAGGCCCGGCTACTTTCCACAGCCTGGGGAATCGATGCAGACTGCGGTGCTGCGTGAATGCCGTGCGGTACGCGAGAAGCTCGGGGTGTACGACGGCTCGCCGCTGGGCAAGTTCGAGATCCGGGGCCCGGATGCCGGGCGTCTTCTTGACATGCTCTACACCAACGTCTTTTCGTCACTCGCACAGGGCATGGGACGCTACGGCCTCATGCTCAGCGATGACGGCCTCATCCTGGACGATGGAGTGTCGTTCAGGCTCGGCCCTGACCACTATCTGATGTCTACTTCCACGGGCAATGCCGACGAGGTGTTCCGGCACATGACCCATTTTCTGCAGGTCGAGCGGCCCCACTGGAGAGTGCGTATCACGCCGGTTACCACGTTCTGGGCCAACGCCACGATCTGCGGGCCCAGCGCCCGTGCCTTGCTGGAGTCGCTTGGTACCGATATCGACCTGTCGCCACAGGCCTTTCCCTTCATGGCCCTACGCCAGGGCACGGTGGCGGGCCTGCAGGCGCGTGTGGCCCGGGTCAGCTTCACCGGCGAGTTGAGTTACGAGATCAATGTGCGAAGTCGCGACGGTCTGCCCTTGTGGGAGCGCGTCATGGAGAAAGGCGCCGCGTTCGACATCACGCCCGTGGGGTCGGAAGCCAGCCATGTGCTGCGGGTGGAGAAGGGGTTCCTGTCGCTGGGCCATGAAGCCGATGGCACGGCTGACCCGCTGGACCTTGGCATGCCGTGGGTCGTCTCCGCAACCAAGACCGATTTCCTGGGCAAACGCTCGATGGAGCTGCGCCGTTCCAGCGGACGACCCCGGCGCGAACTGGTGGGCCTGCTCCCGGAAGATCCGCAGCGGCTTGTGACGGACGGTGCACCGATCACGCCCGGTGGAGCCCGGCAGGCCTCGGAAGGTTTTGTGAGCGCCTGCGTCTGGAGCGTGGTGCAGCAACGCAGCGTCGCATTGGCGTTGTTGGAGAACGGCCGTCAACGCATGGGTGAAACCGTGCATGTGCGCATGCAGGGCGAAGTGGTTCGCGCAATCGTCACGAAGGCCTGTTTCCATGACCCCGCGGGAGAACGTTTGCGTGGCTGACATGGAATCTGGTCTTCGAACCCGCGGGTGCGCGAAGGGACACGCATGATCTACGACGCCACCATCCGCCCCCTGCCGCTGGCCGCGCTGATCGATCTGAAAGGCGGGGAGCCCGATCTGGTGCCCCGTTTGCGGCAGCTCGGCTTGCATCCGCCGGTTTTCGGCTGTCTGCTCAGGGTCGGTGTTCTGGAGCTTTTGCCAGTGGCGCATGAGCATTGGTTGCTGCTGGCACCCATCGATCAGGAACAACAGGTGCTGACGAAACTGCTGGAAGAACCCCTGGCCCCAGACACGTTGATCCTGCCGGTCTCGGATGCCTATGCCTTCTTTTCGGTGCGAGGGCGGCAGGCCCGGCAGGTGCTGGCCATCGCTAGCCCGCTCGATACGGACCCGATCGTGTTCCCCTCGGACGGCGCGACGTTCAGCGAGGCATTCGGACTCAAGACCCTGGTGATCCGTCGTACCGATGGATTTGATCTGGCCGTGGAACGCAGTTACGCTTCCATGATGCGCGACTATCTCTTTCGGGTGAACGGGGGCCGCCGTGACGGGGCCGAGTGAGTGCGCCCAGGGGGATGGCCATTAGCCGAAGCGATGGAAGAGGTATCCGATTCGCTAATAGCTGTTGTGCGAGATGGGGGGTAAGCGGGTTATGGAACAGAATGTGCAGAAAAGAAGGCTATGGTCTGGCAATGCACTTGCGAAGTGCACGCGCGCTGTGCGTGCATGCGCACCGGCGTGGAATGGTTGAGAAATGTGCTGGGTTGAAAAATGTGCTCCGACGTCATTGTGTGGGACAGCAGCGAAGGCGGTACAGTGTCGATAGGGAGCTGCCCTGGCGGCGCTGGCAGGTAGCGTGGTGGGTGAACTTTGTTGAACATGAAGGAGTAACTGATGAATCTATACAAACGCGTTCTGGGTGCGGTGGCGGTTTCGCTGTTGGCCGTTGCCTGGGTGCCACAAGCCGTGGCGCAGGACAACCTGGTGGACACCATCAAGAAGCGAGGCAAGATGCAGGTCGGCTTTGGCAGCTTCGTGCCGTGGGCGATGCGTGACAAGCAAGGGCAGTGGGTCGGTTTCGAGATCGACGTATCGACCAAGTTGGCCAAGGACATGGGTGTTGCGGTGGAGTTCGCTCCCACGGCATGGGATGGCATCATCCCCTCATTGATCGCAAGCAAGTTCGACGTGATCATCGGGAGTCTCTCGATCACGCCGGTGCGTCAGGAACAGATTGACTTCACCACCCCATACTCCAATTCCGGACAGGGCATTGCCGCCTCGAAACAACTGGCGTCGAAGCTGAAATGGCCGGAAGGGTATAACAGCGCCGATGTCACCTTCACCTGCCGCCGCGGCGCCGCGCCCTGCAAGATAATCGAGGAAAAATGGCCCAAGGCCAGCATCCGTCAGTTTGACGACGATGCCATCGCCTTCCAGGAGGTGATCAACGGCAACGCGCACGCGGTGATTTCGAGTGAGCCCAAGCCGACCTTCTTCACCTTGAAGAATCCGGATCGTCTGTTCAAGCCCAGTACCGAGAATGTCACGAACTCGGTAGAAGGCTTCGGCCTCAGGAAAGGGAACCCTGCAGCGCTGGCGTATTTCAACGAGTGGATCACCAAGAACAAGGACTGGCTCAAGGAGCGCCATACCTACTGGTTCAAGTCCCAGGACTGGGCTTCAATGGTTCCCTGACGGCCCATGGCACAAGCACCTAAATTGACCAGTGACGTAACGCGTGCGCGCCCGGGACCGCGTCGGCGGCCGTGGGGCTGGTTCGATTTCGTGCTGCTGGCCGCGGTGGCGTGTTTCTGCGTCTATCTGGCCTGGAGGACCAACGTGGTCTTCAAGTACAACTGGGAGTGGAGCACGCTCTGGCCCTTCGTGTTTCGCTTCGATACCGAAGCGGGCAAGTGGGTGCCCAACCTCATCATCGAAGGTCTGCTGACGACGCTGCGCCTGGCGATCTGGGGCATCCTGCTGGCCGGGATCATCGGTACGCTGATGGGTCTGGCGCGCAACAGCCAGCGGCTGCTTTTGCGCCTGATCAGCGGCCTGTACGTGATGCTGATCCGCAATATTCCGCCCGTGGTGTTCGTCTTTGTCTTCGTCTTCTTCATCGCAAGCCAGATCATGCCGAAACTGGCACTCGGCGATGTGGTGGCCGGTATGTCGAGCACGGGGCAATGGTGGGTCCATGTGTTTTTTGGTTCCCCCAAGCTCATCGACAACTTTCTGCTTGGGCTGCTGTGCCTCTCGATTTTTTCCGGAGCCTATGTCACGGAGATCGTGCGGGCCGGCCTGGAGTCGGTTCCCCGGTCCCAGATCGAGGCCGGCGACAGCCTGGGCTTCTCGCGCCTGGACGTGATGCGTTTCGTAGTGCTTCCGCAGGCTCTGCGCAACGTGTTGCCTCCCATGGCCGGGCAGTTCATCCAGTTGATCAAGGACTCATCACTGGTGTCGCTGGTGTCGATCCAGGAGCTCACCTTCATGGCGCAGGATGTTCAGGTCACCACGCAGCGCGTGTTCGAGGTGTTCGTTTTCGTGGGCGTGATCTATTTCGTGATCTGCTTTGCCCTGTCCCGACTATTTGCAAGCCTCGAACAGCGTTATGCCCAGGCAAACCGATAGGACCTCATGCCATCCAACATCATTGAACTGCGCGGCGTCAACAAGTGGTTTGGCAATCTGCAGGTGCTCAAGGACATCGATCTGTCCGTGACCCAGGGCGAACGCATGGTGATCTGCGGTCCGTCGGGCTCCGGAAAGTCGACGCTGATCCGATGCATCAACCGTCTGGAACAGCATGACGAAGGCAGTATCGTGGTCGATGGCATCACGCTGGACGAAAACACCGAACACGTGACCGCCATCCGGCGCGAGGTCGGTATGGTGTTCCAGAGCTTCAACCTGTTCCCGCACCTGACGGTGCTGGAAAACTGCGTGTTGCCGCAGATCCGCGCACGTGGCAGCTCGCGCAAGGACGCGACGGCCAAGGCGATGACTTATCTCGAACGCGTGCGTATCCCCGAGCAGGCCGCCAAATTCCCGGCCCAATTGTCTGGCGGCCAGCAGCAACGCGTGGCAATCGCCCGCTCCCTGTGCATGGAGCCCAAGATCATGTTGTTCGACGAACCGACGTCGGCACTTGATCCGGAGATGATCAAGGAGGTGCTCGACGTCATCGTCGACCTGGCTCAGTCCGGCATGACGATGGTGTGTGTCACGCACGAAATGGGGTTCGCGCGCAAAGTCGCCGACACCGTCGTATTCATGGACGGCGGCCGGGTGATCGAAAAGGCGCCGCCGCAGGAACTGTTCGGAAACCCCCAGTCCGACCGGACCAAGCAGTTCCTGAGCCAGATCCTGGAACATTGAGTCAACTATTTTCACTTGAAAGCCATGTCCACCTACCTTCGCAATACCTGGTACGTCGCCGCCCTCTCCCCCGACATCGGACGTTCGCTCAAGCCGATCAAGGTGCTGGGCGAAGCCATCGTCTTGTACCGCACCGAAGCCGGCCAGCCGGTCGCGCTCGAAGACGCCTGTCCGCACCGCAAACTGCCCTTGCACATGGGCCGCCTCAAGGGCGACGCGGTCGAATGCGGTTACCACGGCTTGACCTTCGACTGCGCCGGCAAGTGCATCGATGCGGCGACACAACAACGTATCCCGCCGTTTGCCAAGGTGCGCAGCTACCCGGTGCGTGACCGCTACGGCCTGTTGTGGGTCTGGATGGGCGACGCGGCGCGCGCCGACGACAAGGCCATCATCAACATCGCGACCTGCGACGACCCGACGTGGAATATCACCAAGGGCGACAACATGCTGATCGAATGTAACTACCTGTGGATGGTTGACAACTTGCTCGATCCGTCGCATGTGGCCTGGGTGCACCGCAGTTCTTTCGCCGGCAGCGGCACCGACAACACGCCGATGCAGATCACGGCCGATGCAAACGGCGTCGTCAACAGCCGCTGGATGCTGGATCAGCCGCCACCACCGTTCTACGCCCCACTGGTCAAGTTCAAGGGCAACGCCGACCGGTTGCAGCATTACGAGGTGCGGTATCCGGCGCTGGCGGTGAACATGGGCATCTACACACCCGCCGGCAAGGGCGGCCCGGACATGGTCGCGGACGCCGACACCTACCGGATGATTTCCTACCACTTTCTGACGCCGATCGACGAGGACAACACGCAGTATTTCTGGCTGCAGCACCGCAATACCGACCCGCACGACGAAGACATCACGCGCAAGGTCGCCGCCGGCGCCAAGGCGGCGTTCGAGGAAGACCGCGCCATCCTGCGGGCCGTGCACCAGGGCATGAAAAGCAAGACCACACCGAACACCGGCCTGCTGCTCGACGCCGCGGCCAACCGCTTCCGCAGGGGGTTAGCAGAACGGATTGCCCAAGAGAATACGCAGCCACAGGTCGCCGACAACGCTGGCGCCCCGACCTGACCGATCGCAGTCGACGCGGCAGTGCACACCCATGGGCCGCTAGATCCGCACGCACACAAGCGAGGAGTCATACGATGCCCCGCAAACACATCCATGTCTACGACACCCGCTACCACGCGGTCGCCAAATACTCGAAAGCCATCCGTGCCAGCGGCGACTTCGTGTTCATGCAGGGCTAAGTCGGCACGCTGCTCGACGGAACACTGGTCGGTGATGGTGATGCAGGGGCCCAGGCGCACCAAGCCTGCAAGAATATCAAACACTGAATGGAAGAAGCCGGCGGCTCGCTGCGCGACGTCTGCAAGCTGACCGTCTATGTCCCCGACATTTCATATCGACCGGCCGTCTACGCCGCCATCAACGAATGGTTCGACGGTGTGCACCATTGCTCAACCGGTGTCGTGGTCAGTGGTCTGGCCGTCCCGTCGCTGCGTGTCGAGATCGACGCCATGGGCGTCATCGACACCTGAACAACCCGGCCGATGGGCACTCTCCCGCAAAGGGAATATGCCCACTATCCCAACCCAGCCAAAGCGAGGCTGCCCATGATCAAGAGCACCGTGACACCCACCATCGACCTGTCTGCCAACGGCAGGCACGTCGGCGACCTGCGCGTGAAATGGTCAGACAATGCGGTCCCGCTGGGATACCATCCGATCCCTATCGTAAGCCTCAAGCGCGGTGCGGGGCCGGTCGTGCTCTTGTTCGGCGGCACCCACGGCGATGAATTCGAAGGACCGGCGGCTTTGATGCGCCTAGTCGATGCTCTCGATGTAGACGCCATCACCGGCCAGATCATCATCGTGCCCGCCTTGAATACACCCGCGCTGCAAGACGCCTCACGGGTGTCGCCGATTGACGGCGTCAATCTTAACCGCGCGTTCCCGGGCAATCCGAAAGGCAGCATCACGGAACAGATCGCGTTTTACGTTGAATCGCAATTGCTTCCGTTGGCTGATGCCGCGATTGATTTGCACTCGGGTGGCAATGCATCCGTTTTTGCCCCCTGCACCTTACCGACCCGCACCACCGATGCAGGCCTCGCCGCCCGCAACCTCGCCTTGGCCAAAGTTTTTGGCCTGCCCCTGATCTGGGTGTTGGGTGGACTCAACGACAAGCGCTCGCTCAATTCCGCGGCGGAGCGCGCAGGCGTACCCATGATCGCGGCCGAACTCGGCGGCGGTGGCGGCGTCGACCCGGCCATCACGGACGCGACCGAGGCGGGGCTGTATCGGCTGTTGCGTCATGTCGGTGTATTGGCTGGCGAGGTGCCAACGTGCGACGCGCCGCGGATGGTCACGCTCGTGTCGGCCGACCACAGCCTCTACGCGCAATCCGATGGCATCTTCGATCGCCAGGTGTCGGCCGGCCGGTCCGTCAAGGCCGGACAGCTTGCCGGCCGCATGCACCATGTAACTGAACCGAGGCGAACTTCCGAAGACGTGCTATTTACAGTCGATGGATTTGTGCTCGCGCATACCAATCGGGGTTACGTCAGGCGCGGCGACATGCTGCTGCTCGTCGCGCAAGACACTGACTGAGCGGGGCGACGCGCGCCCACGCCCCGTTTCAGTCTGCCTCCGGCTCCTTGTAGAAGCCGACAACATCACCTTCCGTGGTGACTCCGAGCCCGTTCAGCAAGCGGTTCGAATAGTTGAAATAGGCGCAGACCTGGTTGACTTCGAGAATCTCCCCATCGTCGCATCCAGCCGCGCGCATCGCGTCGTAGTCGGCCTTGTCCATGCCACCGACATGCGCCGTCAGCTTGCGCGTGTAGTTCAGCAAGGCCAACTCCTTGCCCTCAAACGCCAGCTCCGGTTGCGCCTTGGAGAGGGCGTCCCAGACCAGCGTTGAACGCTCCTTGTCGTTCATCAGCCGGCGCGCGTTGGCCCAGTGATGCGTCAGGCTGTAGTCGCACTTGTTGGTCATGCTGGTGTACGAGGCCACGACCTCGAGGAACCAGAATGGCAAGGTGTTGTCCGGGTTGTGCAGCACGTTGCGGTAAAGCACCAGGTGGCCCTGCATCGACATAGGTCGCAGACTATGTGCGCGCATCACGTTGTCCACGGTGCCGCTCGGCGTCTTCGCCAGTTCGTACATTTCCTTGAGCTTGCCGCTGGCTTCTTCCAGCGGAATCATTTTGATCCAGGCGGTCATCGCTTGTCCTTCATCGCATGGGTCTCCAGTGTGGTGGTGCGGCGATCGACCGGCTTGCGCGCAAAAATGCGCCGCACCATGGGAACAAAAATTTCTATCGGCTCGCACGCATAGTCAGGGTCGGCTGCGGCCTGGTCGTATTTGGCAACGAACTCTGCGGTCCAGTCGAAGTGGGGATTGCCCTTCCACAGGTCCCTTTCATGCTGCTTGACACCTGGCAGATGCGGCGAATGCAGATTCTGGAAGGTTCCATGGTGCTGCAGCATCCAGTAGTTGCGGTCCGAGATGTAGGCGCCCATCAGCGTGGCCGCAAAATCACCGTGCATCAGCGGGCAGGTGGTGAAACCCACATCGTGCAGCAGTGCCACGACCACATCCTCTTCGTCGCGCCCGTCACGCAACACCATGGTGGCCGACTGCAGGCAATGCTGGTAGTTGTTGACCATGTAGCCGAACGAAGGGTCGTGTTCCGACGCGGTCAACAAGCGCAGCGCCTGATCGGCCTGCAATTCGACCAGGTACTGGGCGCGTTGGCGCTCCAGCAACTGCCAGTCCTCCACTTGAAAATCTTCCAACGCTATTTTTTCAACGTGGCGCCAGTCGGCATGGGCCAGCGCAGCGTAACGGGAGGGGGTGGTTGTCGTCATCGGCTCATGCTCCAGAAGTGGTGGCCAGCCAGGCCTGTGTGGCTTCGCGCCATGGACCCAGTGCGCGGCGTACCGGTGGGTGTTGTTGTGCCAGGTCCAGCCACTGCTGCAGAACCGCTGGAATGGCGATCGGCTGGCCGCAGGCGGCCAGCGCCATGCTCGCCAACGGCAGGTTCACCAATGGGCCGCAGTCGGCCAGACTGATGTTCGTCGTCAGCAACCAGGGTTGCGGCTGAACCCATTGCGCAAGTTGTGCCACGCGCGCCTCGATGTCGGTGCGCAAAGTCGCCACCTGCTGCGCATCGCGGCCCGCCGGCTTTACGTGGGCGAACAGTGCGCGCACCTTGGGCTCCAGGTACAGATCGTGGAATCGGCACAGGAACCGCACGCGTGCACGCAGCTGCAAATCGGCCGGCATCATCGCCGGCGAAGGGTATTGCTCTTCGAGGTATTCGTTGATGGCTTCGGACTCGGACAACACCCAATCCTTGATGCGGATCGCCGGCAAGGTGCCCATCGGCACAATCGCGCGGTATTCGGCCGATCGATAGCCGCCTGGCGGCGCGACCTCCTCGAACGTTATGCCCTTGACCGCCAGCACGATGCGCACCTTGGCGCTGTAACTCGACAAGGTATTGGCGTAGAAGATCATGCGCCCTCCTCCTCGCCGGCGAGAAACGCCGCATAATCGTGCGCACCCGCCTGCGCCGCCAGCGCCACCAGGTCGACGCCGTGTTCGGCCAGGCCAAGACACGAATGGGAGCCTACCCGTCCGTCGGGGAAGCGGCTGCGGTGCGCCAGCGCATCGTCGTGGTTGTCGCCACCGTGGCGCTTCATGAAATCAGCACCGAGCACGGTGGGCGCCGGCAACTCGTCTGGCGGACAGACGTCTGGCAGCAATGCACGGGTAATGGCCAGTTCGGACGGCGTGGCGTGCATGCCTTCGCCGGCGCCATACAGGCGCTGGCGCATGGCATTCACCTCGGGATAGTCCCACCAGCTGCGCAGTCGAAACACCGTCGCCGGCAATTCGCCGCGTCGCAGGCTGCGCTCGGCAAACATTTCCTGGAACGCACATTGGGCTGGCGCCAGGTTGCCACCGTGCCCATTGACGAAATAGAAGTGGCGGAAGCCCTGGCTCGCCAGCGACTGCACATAGTCGATGATGACGCGGGTCAAGGTCGTCGGCCGCAACGACACCGTGCCCGGAAAACCCAGATTGAACTGCGCCGGCCCCAGGCTCAGTGTCGGCCCCACCAGAGCGTCGCAACGCTCCCCGATGGCCCGGGCCACGGCCTGTGCCGTGATGCTGTCGGTTCCGATCAGTCCGGTCGGACCGTGCTGCTCGGTCGAGCCCATCGGCACAATGATGCCGGTGGACTGCTTGAGGTAGGCCTCAACCGCCGGCCAGGTGCTGTGTTGAAGAATCATCGCTGACTCGCCCTTGCTCTCGATCAGTGCCCGGTCGCCATCCGGCGTTCCATGCGTCGCACCATGTAGGACACGAACAGGATCAGCACCAGGTATTCCAGCACCAGAAGCGTATAGGTCTCCAGCGGCCGGTACTCACTGACATTGAGTTCGTTCGCGCGCCGCGTCAGTTCCTGCAGGCCGATCACCGAGATCAGCGACGACATCTTGAGCACGTAGACAAACTGGTTGCCCAGCGCCGGCAAGATCACCTTGATGGCCTGCGGCAGCACGACCAGGCGCATGGTCAGCGACCAGCCCAGCCCCAGACTCTTGGCGGCCTCGACTTGTCCCTTGGGCACAGACTGAATACCTGCACGAAACACCTCGGCTTCGAACGCACTGTCACTGATCGCCAGCGACAACACGCCGGTGGCGAATACGCCCAGCTGCAAGCCGATGATGACCGGCAGCCCGTAGAACACCCACAACATCAGCACCAGCAGCGGAATCGCGCGAAACACCTCCACATAGACGCGATTGATGCGATTGAGCGATTTGCGCTTGGACAAACCTGCCACAGCAACCAGCGCCCCGACGATGACCGACAACACGATCGCACACAGCGACACCAGAATCGTCCACCACATTCCGCCGATCAGGAACTGCAGGTTGGACAGCCCCTTCGCCTGGAAGGGGTTGAAGATGTACCAGCCCCAGTTGTAGCTCGACGCGCCGCCTGCGCCAGAGCTGGCGCACCCCGCCAGCAACAGACCGAGTGCGAGGGGAACGAACAGTCGGCGGATTATTTGGCCGACAGCCATTTGGCTTCGAGGCCGGCAAAGTATCCTTCAGCTGTCTTGAGTGAGATCCAGTTGTTGACAAAGGTCAGCCAGACCTCGTCGCCCTGCGGCATCGGATAGGCAAACGGGCGCTTGTTGCGCATGTCGTTGCCACTGCCCACCATCTGCAGATCAGGGTAGGTCTTGATCAGTGTTGCCGCCTCGACGTTGCTGGTGATCGTCACCTGTGCGCGGCCGGCAAGCACTTCCTGGAAGCCAGTGGCCGGCTTTTCGATCGCCCGCACCTTGGCCTTAGGGAAATGCGCCCGGGCCTGTTGCTCGAACACGGTGCCCATCAAAACCGCCACCGTGACATTGGGGTTGTCGATGGCACCCCAGCTGGTGATCTTGGAGCCGGTTTTCTTGCTTACCAGCGGCACCGTACCTGCGTAGATGTACGGATTGGAGAATGCCACGGTTTTGGCCCGGGCCATGCTCAGCGATGCACCCGAGAAGATGTCGTAGCGGTCCGACACGATGCCGTTGACCAGGGTCGCCCATTCAGCTGGAACGAACTCGATCTTCACGCCCATGTCCTTGGCCAGCTCGGTCATCGCCTCGACGTCGAAACCGGTCAGCGTGTTGGTGGTGGTGTCCTTGATCGACATGGGATTGAAGTCACCCGTCGTGCCGACCCGCAGGGTGCCGCGCTCGAGGATCTGCGACAGCCGCGACTTGTTTTGGGCCAGCGACGGCAACGGCATCAACAGCATGGCGGCAGCTGCCAACCCTGCGACGAAAGTCATTAGCTTTTTCATATGCGATTCCAGACTTGGAGGTTGTATAGACAGGTGCCGATGTTACGGGCATTTGATGGGCTGTGCAATAAAAAATTGATGGCGCCACCGCGCACCAGAATGTCCGATCTGCCCGCACCGCAATCGCCCCCGTCGCCCCTTTGGTGGGCGAACAGGCACGCTGTCGAACGGGCATGGACGTCAGCTTCCCGGGTTGGCTTCCACCAGCCATCTTCAATGACGCCAGAGGAGCACACAGAACCAGCGCGGCCAGTCCATCCGCGTGCGGCATCGCCGACCGATGCGGGCTCAGGTTGCCGTCATTCGTCCTTGCCGCACGGCCAGGACTTCGGCGCCTTGATGCCTTCGGGCAGACGGGTTCGGGCATCGCCGCAGGCAATATCCAACTGGCCCGCAACCAGGCCAATACTGCGACTCAGGTCGACCCCGTCAAGTCGGGTGCGGAACATGCGGGTCTGCGTCAGCCGCGTGCCGTCCAGCCGGGCATTGGCCAGATTCGCCCGCGCCATGTCGGCGCCGGTCAGATTCGCGCCATCGAGGTTGGCGCCGTCAAAATTCGCGCGCTGCAACTCCGTCTTGCGCAGGTTCGCACGCGAGAGATTGGCCGCCGACAGATTGGCCCGGAACAACTCGGCCTTGGTCAGATCGGCACCGGTGAGATTGCTACCCTTGAACGTTGCGCGGTAGCCATTGAGTTGCACCAGCTTGGCACGACTCAGGTCGGCGCCGCTGAGGCGGGCCCGGTCGACACTGCCGTGGGTCAGGTCAGCGCCCGCCATCTTGGCGCCCTGCAGGTCGGTGCCGTCGAACGCGGCACCTGCCATTCGGGCCCCGGTCAGGTCGGCGCCGCCCAGCACCAGCCGGTTCTTTTCGCATTCGGTCCAGTCCACACCTGAGGCCGGCGCATCGCTGCATCCCGCCCAGGCCGTGGCGCCCGTCAGGCACAACATCAGTGCGCCCAGGGGCTGCCATGTGCGACGGCGCGAGGCCGATGGGCTCGCGCATCCGGATTCACGTTGCGACGGCAACATGGCATGTCCCTGCGTCGGAGGTAAACGGTGCATGCGGACTATCTTAACTGCAGGCGCCCGGGAATGCCCCACCTTTGGGCATGGCCAAGGTTGACTGCCCCACGCCAACCTGCGGATACTTGTCATGGACACACTGCTGGCGCGATCGCTTTGCGCTCCAACGTCCAACCGCAACGGCATGCCCCTGTCCCCCGAACTCACGTCCTGGCGCAAGGCGCAGCGCGCCACCCTGCTCGCGCAGCGCATGGCCGTGGCGCGGGAACAGCACGTCCACTGGAACGTACAGCTCACAAGCCGTCTGCTGGCGGCGCTCGATCCGCTGCCCGGCATGATCGTCGCCGGCTACTGGCCACTCAAGGGCGAGTTTGATCCACGCTTCCTGATGCGCGCCTGGCGCGACGTCGGCGCGCGTACCGCCTTGCCGGTGGTGGTGCAAAAAGCCGCGCCGCTGCAGTTTCGCGATTGGTGGCCCGGCATGCGCACCAGCGCCGGTGTCTATGACCTGCCGGTGCCGGAAGAAGGCGATATCGTGATGCCCAGCCTGGCGCTGGTTCCGCCGATCGGCTTTGACGCCATGGGTTATCGACTGGGCTATGGCGGTGGCTACTACGACCGCACGCTGGCGGCGTCGATACCGCGGCCGCTGACGATTGGCATGGCGTTCGAAGTCTCGCGCATTGCCACCATCCATCCGCAAGCCCACGACATCGCGATGAATTTCATTGCAACACCCGAGCAGTTGTACCAGGTCACCCCGACAGGACTGCTTGCCATCGATGCGCTGCAGGCGCGCGCCACGCTGAAAGCCCAGTTGGCCACGCAGGCACCGGGCTAACCAACGCCAGGCTCAGCCGGGCGAATGGCGTGTGTCGGCGCTAGCGTACGCCGCATGGTAGAGGCCGTCGCCACGCTGCACGATGCGGTCAGCTGGCAGCACGTCACCCGGACGCAGCTCCGCTTGCGCACCGACACGGGCGTACACCGGCGCAAAATCGACTGTGGCCAGCTGGAGCAGATCGTCCAGGCTGTTCAGTACGAAATAGATCTCCTGAAAATCATCGATGCGGTAGTTCGTGCGCATCACCCGTTCCAGGTCGAACCCGATGCGGTTGGGCGACGGGCTCTCTAACGCAAACACCGACTCGGTGTATGACGACGCGATGCCCGAGCCGTAGATACGCAGGCTGTTTTTTTGTTGCACCAGGCCGAATTCGACCGTGTACCAGTAAACCCGCGCCAGGTTGGGCAACACGCCGAGCTGCTGCGCGCGCAGACCCCCGACGCCATAGGCTTGCACGAAATCGGCGATCACCGGATTCATCAGCATCGGCACATGGCCAAACACGTCGTGAAACACGTCGGGTTCTTCCAGATAGTCCAGCTCATCTGCCTTGCGGATGAAGTTGCCGGCCGGAAAACGTCGATTGGCCAGGTGATCGAAAAACACCTCGTCGGGCACCAGCCCCGGCACGGCAATGATCTGCCAGCCGGTCTGGCGCATCAGCACCTCGCTCAGACGGCGGAAGTCGGGGATCTGCTCCGGTCCGATCGGCAGCTGACGCATGCCTGCGACGAACTCGTCGCAGGCCCGCCCGGGCAGCAGCTTCGACTGGCGCTCGAACAGCGTCTTCCAGACCGCGTGCTCCTGCGCCGTGTAGCGCTCCCAGCCTTGGGCTATGGTCCAGTCGGCGCGTTCGGGTGTAGCGCCCACTGCGGCGCCGTGTTTGTCGGTGGGTCGTGCCTTGTCTCGCATGGTGTGTCCTCTCATACCAGCGCGGGCGCCGGCATCACGGTCCCGCGGCATTCGCCGAAACCGATGCGCCGGAAGCCGTCGCGCTGGCAATAGGCGCGCAAATTGATGCTGTCGCCATCCTGTAACCAGGTGCGGGACTCGCCATTGGCAAACGTCATGGCGCGCTTGCCGCCCTGGCTGAGTTCCATCAACGAGCCGCCCTGCTCCGGCAAGGGCCCGGACAAGGTACCCGAGCCGAACAGGTCGCCACTGGACAGATTGCAGCCGTTGACGGTGTGGTGGGTCACGAGTTGCGCGACGGTCCAGTAGGCGTCCTTGTAGTTCGAACACGACAAGCGCTCGCCGGCGTGTCCGTCTTTGCGCATTTGCGCGGTCTGCAGCCAGACCTCGAGTTCGATGTCGATCGCGCCCTGCGCGCGGTTGCCAGGCGAGTCCAGGTAGGGCAAGGGCTGCGGATCGTCCGCCGGGCGCGTGAACGGCGCACGGTACGGCGCCAGCGCCTCCATCGTGACGATCCAGGGCGACAAGCTGCTGGCGAAGTTCTTCGACAGGAACGGGCCCAGCGGCTGGTACTCCCAGCCCTGGATGTCGCGTGCACTCCAGTCGTTGAACAAGGCCAGGCCGAACACGTGGTCCTCGGCCTGCGCCATCGACACCGGGTCGCCGAGCGCATTGGGTTGGCCGACGATCATGCCCAGTTCGAGCTCATAGTCGAGCCGCGCGCACGGCGCCAATCGCGGCGTGTCGGCGTCCGGCGCCTTGAGTTGCCCGTTCGGACGGCGGAACGATGCGCCGCTGGCCAGGATCGACGACGCACGCCCGTGATAGCCGATGGGCACCCATTTATAGTTGGGCAGCAGAGGGTTGTCGGGCCGGAACTGCTTGCCGATGGTGGTGGCGTGGTGCACGCTGGTGTAGAAGTCGGTGTAGTCGCGCACATCGCACGGCAGACCGAGTTCGACATCGGACTGGGCCACCAGCGCGGCCTCGAAACGCGCGCGGTCTGCGCTGCCCTCGCGCAGACCTGCAGACAAATCACGGCGCAAGGCCTGGCGCGCCGGCAGGTCGGCGGCCAGCACGGCATCGACGTTCTGCGACGTGGTCAAGCCGGCCTGACGCAGATCGACGATGCGGTCGCCGATGGCCACGCCCAGCCGCCAGGGCTGCGTGCTGTCGCTCCGAAAGCGCCCCAGCGGCAGGTTCTGGATCGGGAAGTCACTGGCCGCGTCATTGGCCGAATCCAGCCAGCTGCGCAGCGACGCGTCATGGGTGTCGTTGATCAAAGTGGTCATGGTGTCCCGGGGGTGAAGTTCTTTTTCAGATCCTGCCAGCAGCGGTAGTAGTCCGGCTGCAACTGCGGCATCGCCAGGGCCTGGGCGGTCGGGCGCAACACGCAGCGCGTCTCGAACATGAAGGCCATGGTGTCGGTGATCACGTCGGGCTTGGACAGGTCGGCGTGGCTGGCCTTGTCGAACGTGGCCGCATCGGGACCATGGCCGGTCATGCTGTTGTGCAGGCTGCTGGCGCCGGGCGAGAAACCGTCGGCCTTGGCGTCGTACTTGCCATGCACCAGGCCCATGAATTCGCTGGCGATATTGCGGTGGAACCAGGGCGGACGGAAGGTGTCCTGCATCGCCAGGATACGCGGCGGAAAGATCGCGAAGTCGATCGCGCTGACGCCCGGCGTGTCGGAGGCCGAATGCAGCACCAGAAAAATCGAAGGGTCCGGATGGTCGTAACTGATCGAGCCTATGGCGTTGAAACGACGCAGGTCGTATTTGTACGGCGCGTAGTTGCCATGCCAGGCCACCACGTCCAGCGGCGAATGGTCCATCTGCGCGGACCACAACTGGCCCTGGAAACGCGCCAGCAGTTCGGTGGGCGTATCGACGTCTTCATATGCCGCCACCGGCGTCAGGAAGTCGCGTGAATTGGCCAGGCCGTTTGAGCCGATCGGGCCGCGGTCTGGCAGGCGGAAATTGGCGCCGAAGTTCTCGCAGACATAGCCGCGCACCGGGCCGTCGGGCAACTCGAGCCGAAAGCGCACGCCGCGCGGGATCACGACGATCTCATAGGGCTCGGCCTCGATGATGCCCATTTCGGTGACAAAGCGGTGCGTGCCTTGTTGCGGCACGATCAGCATCTCGCCATCGGCGTTGTAGAACACCCGGCCCTGCATCGAGCGGTTGGCCGCATACAAGTGCACCGCTGCGCCCGACTGGCCCTGAGGCCCGCCGTGGCCGGCCATCGTCACCAGACCCTGCACGAAATCAGTGGCCTGCTCGGGCACGGGGACCGGGCTCCAGCGTAGTTGGTTGGGCGTGGCCGGCGTGGCGCCGAAATCCGACACCAGGCCTGCGCCATCGACCATGGCAAACGGCCGGTGCATGCTGGTCGGGCGGATCCGGTACAGCCAGGAGCGCCGGTTGTCCGAACGCGGCGCGGTGAACGCCGTGCCCGACAACTGCTCGGCATACAGGCCATACGCGCAGCGCTGGGGCGAATTGCGCCCCACCGGCAAGGCGCCGGGCAGGACTTCGGTGGCGAATTCGTTGCCGAAACCGCTCTGGTATTGCAGCTGCGCCATGGTTCAGGCCACCTGTATCACGCCGCGCGCCACCTGGTCGCGCTCGATCGACTCGAACAAGGCCTTGAAATTGCCTTCGCCAAATCCGTCGTCGCCCTGGCGCTGGATGAACTCGAAGAATACCGGCCCGAGCAGGGTCTTGGAGAAGATCTGCAGCAGCAGGCGCGGCCTGCCGTCCTGGATGCTGCCGTCGAGCAAAATGCCGCGCGCCTGCAAGTCACCCACTGGCTGGCCGTGGCCGGGCAGGCGCTCTTGCAGCATCTCGTAGTAGACGTCGTTGGGCGCCGTCAGAAGCGGCACGCCGGCCATCTGCAGCTTGTCAACGCTGTCGATCAGGTTGTCGGTGAGCAAGGCGATGTGCTGGATGCCTTCGCCATTGAACTGCATCAGGAATTCCTCGATCTGGCCGGAACCCTTGGCCGACTCCTCGTTCAGCGGAATCCGGATCATGCCGTCCGGTGCGGTCATGGCCTTGGAGGTCAGGCCGGTGTGCGCGCCCTGGATGTCGAAATAGCGGATCTCCTTGAAGTCGAACAGGCGCTCGTAGTACTTGGCCCAGTAGGCCATGCGACCCCGGTAGACGTTGTGCGTCATGTGATCAACGATCTTGAAGCCATGGCCCACCGGGTGGCGATCGACACCTTCGATAAAATCGAAGTCGATGTCGTAGATTGAGCGGCCTTCCTCGAATCGGTCGATCAGGTATAGCGGCGCGCCCCCGATACCCTTGATCGCCGGCAGGTGCAGCTCCATCGGGCCGGTGCGCATTTCCATCGGCTCGGCGCCCAGTTCGAGCGCGCGCTCGTACGCAAGGCGCGAGTTCTTCACACGGAACGCCAGGCCGCAGGCGGAAGGGCCGTGTTCCGCGGCGAAATACGAGGCCACGCTGCGTGGCTCGGCATTGATGATGAAGTTGATGTCGCCCTGGCGGTATAGCGTGACGTTTTTGGAGCGGTGTTTCGCCACCTTGGAGAAACCCATCATCTCGAACACCGGCTCGAGCACGCCCGGCGTCGGCGACGCAAATTCCACGAATTCGAAGCCCATCAGCCCCATGGGGTTGTCATACAGATCAGCCATTGTGTTTCTCCTGTTGTCATTGTGTGGACCGGGAACCGCGCCGCGACCGAGCCGGCATGTGCCGGCATGGGGTCATGCTACATTTTTTGCAATTCACCGGCAATCGGGGCAATATGTCACCAGTAAGGCTGGACGCCCCCTGGCTTGACATCAGGCGATTTCCGTCCACCTGTCGGACAGCTATGCACCAACGAAGAATGGTAAATCGTAGCGCACGAAATAGGCTTGCGATTGACTGCTCCGACACCATGGTGCACGGCATAAAATCCCGTAAATTTGATATTCAAGGGGACAAAATTGCAGAATATCGCCCTCGATCGCACCGACCTGCGGATACTGGCCTTTCTACAACTCCATGGCCGCGCCTCCAACCTGGAATTGGCCGAAGCCGTCAACCTGTCCACCTCCCAGTGTCATCGGCGCCACCGGCGCCTGGAAGAGCTCGGCGTGATCGCCGGCTACGAAACCCGGCTTGACCCGGGCCTGCTCGGCCTGGGCGTCACCGCCTTCGTGCACGTGTCGATGGAAAAGGGCCACCTGTCCAATCTGCGCAAGTTCACGGACGGCATCCGCGCCCTGCCCGAGGTTCTGGAGTGCTTCTCCGTGACCGGTGATTTCGACTACGTGCTCAAGGTCGTGGCGCGCGACCTCAAGGCCTTGTCGCAGTTCCTGATGGACACACTGATGGTGTTGCCCGGCGTGGACAACGTGCGCTCGAGCGTGTGCCTGGACCAGATCAAGAACACCGGGGCATTGCCGCTGCCGGGGTGACGTCAACCTGAGCATGGACAATCGAGCGCCATGCGACTTGCCTTCCTGACCGGCTCCCCCCTGCGTGACCGCCGCTTTCGCGGTATCTGGGCCGGTGGCGGCATCTACTTCATCGGCAACGCGATGCAGACCATGGCCGCGTCATGGATGATGGTCGAGCTCAGCGGATCATCGTTTCTGGCCGCGCTGGTGCAGACCGCGGTTTTTCTGCCGATGTTCCTGTTCTCCTTGCCAGCCGGCGTGCTGGCCGACATCACCGACCGGCGCAGGCTGATCCAGTTTGCACTGACGGTGCAAGCCGTATCCGGCATCCTGCTGGCCTGGCTGTCGCTGGCCAATATGACCGGTCCGGGTGGCGTGCTGTTTCTGATCTTCGTGTCCGGCAGTTGCACCGCCTTGATGTCGCCGGCCTGGAACTCGACGGTGGCCGACGCGGTTCCGCGCGCCGAACTGCCCCAGGCCATCATCGCCACCAGCGTGGCCTACAACGGCGCCCGCGCCCTGGGGCCGGCGCTGGCCGGCCTGATCTTCACCTATGCCGGTGGTCCATGGAACTTTGCGCTGGCGGTGCTCAGCACGCTGGCGATGATGTACTCCATCCGGCGCTGGCCACCGGCGCCCCACCCGCCCACGCGACTGCCGGCCGAACGCCTGTGGGGTGGCATGCTCAGCGCCCTGCGCTTCGCCTGGCACTCGCATACCGTGCTGGCGCAATTGGTGCGCGCGGCCGCCTACAGCGGTGCAGGCTCGGCCTTGTGGGCCTTGCTGCCGATCATCGGCCAACGCCAGCTCGGTCTGGGTGCCGGGGGGTTCGGCCTGATGATGGGTTGCATGGGCGTCGGCGCAGTGATTGCCGGCAGCCTGATCGGCAAGGTGCGCGCCCGGTTCGGCCTCGAGGCCCTGGTCACCACCGGTTGCGTCTCGTACGCGCTGGTCATGCTGATCGCCGCCCTGTCGCGCTGGCATCTGCCGGTATACCTGGCGCTGGTGGTGGGCGGCGGCGCCTGGATGGCAGTGATGTCGACCTTCAACACCGCCACACAGACCAGCGTGCCACCCTGGGTGCGGGCCCGGGCTGTGGCCATGCACACGCTGGCCGCGCTCGGTGCGTTTGCCCTGGGTTCGGCATTCTGGGGCGCCTTGTCCGATATCGCCGGCTTGACCACTGCCCTGTGTATCGCCGCCGCGTGCATGGCGGCCGGGCCGCTGATGGCACGGCAATTCCCGCTGCGCATGGGCGATGCGCGCGACGTGACGCCGGTGACACCGTCCCTGCAGGACCTGTTCCTGGACAAGGAGCCCGACCCGGCCGACGGCCCCATCGCGGTCGAGATGGCCTACCGCATCGACCCGGAAAACACCGACGACTTCCTCAGCGCCATCAGCCAGTTGCGCGCGCCACGCCGCCGCGACGGCGCAACCTTCTGGCGCATCTATCGCGACCTGGCCGACCCGCACCGTTTTGTCGAACGTTTCATCGTGACGTCCTGGGCCGACTACCTGCACCAGCGCGCTCGCGCCACCATGGCCGACCATGAGCTGGAGTCGCAGGTGCGCGCCTTCCTGCAACCGGGCGAGGCGGTGAGCATGCAGCACTACATCGCCGAGCGCTGAACGCGCGGTATCAGCCGCCCTTTGACATGGCGCAAAGCCTTAGGGCAACGGCGGCGCTACGCTCTGGCATCAATTTTTGGCGTTCGCTCGCCCGGACGGCCGTCATGCCTGCCTTTTTCCCCGCCCCATTCGAAAAACCCCATCCGATTGACCCTGAGTGCGCCCGCTGGTTGCAGCGCGGTGGCCTGCAGGCGTTGAGGCTACGCGGCCGGGTTTTGCTACCTGTGTTCCAGGGCGGTATGGGCATCGGCGTGTCGGCGCACCGGCTGGCCGGCAGCGTCGCAGCCATGGGAGGCGTCGGTACCATCTCGTCCGTCGACCTGCGTCGGCACCATCCGGATCTGATGGCGCGCACCCAGGGCCTGACGCCCGGCGCCGCGGCGAAGGACGCCATCGATGCGGCCAATCTGCAGGCACTGGAGCGTGAAATCCGCCTGGCCCGCAAACGCGCCGCCGGTCGCGGCATGCTCGCGGTCAATGTGATGCGGGCCGTCACCGCCTACGGCCCCTCGATCACCCGGGCACTGGAATGCGGCATTGACGCCGTCGTCGTCGGCGCCGGTCTGCCGCTGGACCTGCCCGATCTGGCGCGCGATCACCCGCGCACCGCGCTGATCCCCATCCTGTCGGACGCGCGTGGCGTGCAATTGCTGGTACGCAAATGGGAGCGCAAGAAGCGCCTGCCCGATGCCATCGTGATCGAACATCCGCGCCTGGCCGGTGGTCATCTGGGAGCGGCAAAAATCTCCGACCTGCACGACGCGCGTTTCGACTTCGAGAACGTGATTCCGCAGGCACGCGCGTTCCTGCGCAGCGCCGGCATCGAAGACACGCTGCCGCTGATCGCAGCCGGCGGCATCCGCAGCCAAACCGACATCCGGCGTCTGCAGGATCTGGGCGCGGCGGCCGTGCAACTGGGCACGCCTTTTGCCGTGACCGAGGAAGGCGATGCGGATCCGGCCTTCAAGCGCGTGCTGGCCGAGGCCACCGACGACGCGTTGGTGGAATTCACCAGCGTCGCCGGTCTGCCTGCGCGGGCGGTGCGCACACCCTGGCTCGATGCCTATCTGAAGGTTGAATCGCGACTGCAGGCGGTGGCCCACCCCAAGGCCCGCTGCACCAAGAGTTTCGATTGCCTGGCCCAGTGCGGCCTGCGCGATGGCGTCGACCAATGGGGTCAGTTCTGCATCGACAACCAGCTGGCCGCAGCCTTGCGCGGCGATACGCGCAAGGGGCTGTTTTTCCGCGGCACCGGGGTGCTGCCGTTCGGTGAACAGATCCGCAGCGTGCGCGATCTGCTCCACAAATTGCTCACCGGAGAGCTGGCAACACCCTCAATGGCACCGGTCGCGATCTGAAGCGGCGGGCGCTGCCCGCGGCGTCCGGCAAAATGGCCGAATGTCGATTTCCTACGCCGATATTCGGCTGGTGCACATAGGCTGCGCCAGCATCAGCATCAGCCTGTTCCTGCTGCGCGGGGTGTTGCAATTCTCGGGAGTCGACTGGCGCCGCTGGCGCCTGCTGCGGGTTGTGCCACATATCAACGACTCGGTGCTGCTGGCGGCGGCGATCGCACTGAGCGCATATTGCCACCAGTACCCGTTGGCGCAAGGCTGGCTTACAGCCAAGGTGCTGGCATTGCTGCTGTACATAGTCCTGGGCAGCATGGCATTTCGGCCCGCACGGCCTCGCGCACAACAGGCCATGGCCTTTGGCGCCGCGCTGCTGACGGTGGTCTATATCGTTGCCGTGGCCATCAACCGCTCGGCGACGCTCGGCTTGACCTGAAGTCGCTACGCCGTCGCAGGTGCAGGCCTGCGTGCGATCGTGGAGCGCCGCGTCGCGTGCTGGCGCGCGGACTCAGGACTCAAGCGAATACGACGGTATGGCCTTCGCGGTCGAACGGGATGAATCCGGCCAGCTCGCCGGCCTTGATGGCGTCGGTCATGCGGGTCAGCACCTGCGCCACATCGGCATCGCTGGGCGCAACACCTGCACGGCCCGACAGTGCTGCTACGAACACCACGGCCCAGGCTTTGCCGAACTGGCGCGACTCCTGCTCCATGGTCGCGAAATCGACCAATTCGTCGGGTGCTTTATCGGCCGTCATCACCGGCACCAGCGCGCCACCGTGGCCGGCCTCGAAATCACGCCGCTGGGTGTCGGTGCTGTCCGGGTCCAACTCAGCCTGCGTGAAAACAAATAGCAGGCGCTGAGGCTGTTCCTGCTGGCGCGCGGCGGCCAGCAGATCGTTGAAGTTGGATATTTCCATGGGCAAGATCCGTGCTGGCGCGCGGCTCACAAAAAGGGTAAAAAGACATCATGCCGTCCATGCAGGCAACACCGGCATTGTCCCGCATCAAATGATGTACGGATGATGCAGCTTATGCTGCACGCTGGCCATAACGACCTGACAACGATCCTCAAAAAGCCCGACCACCATCATGTCCGAAACCCGATCCATCACCCACTTGCCCGCGGCCTTGACCGCGCAATCGATCAGCGAGGAAGTTCTGCTGGAGAAATACGCCAAGGACGGCGAGCAGTCGATTGCCGACGTGAACCAGCGGGTTGCGCGAGCGCTGGCCCAGGCCGAGGAGCCAGCGCAGCGTGCGCATTGGGAGCCGCGTTTCCTGCAGGCGCTGCAAGGCGGCTTCCTGCCAGCCGGCCGTATCCAGTCGGCGGCGGGGACCGAGCTATCGGCCACGCTGATCAACTGTTTTGTCCAGCCAGTCGGGGATTCGATCGCCCATGAAGACGACGGTTATCCCGGCATCTACATCGCATTGACCCAGGCGGCCGAGACCATGCGCAAGGGTGGCGGCGTCGGCTACGACTTCTCCCGCATCCGCCCCCGTGGCGCCTGGGTTGGCAGCACACGCAGCAGCGCGTCGGGTCCGGTGAGCTACATGCATGTGTTCGACCGTTCCTGCGAAACCGTCGAGTCGGCCGGTGCGCGGCGCGGCGCGCAAATGGGCGTCTTGCGCTGCGACCATCCGGACATCGAGGAATTCATCCGCGCCAAGGACACTGGGGCCTTAAGCAACTTCAACATCTCCATCGGAGTCACCGATGCCTTCATGCAAACGGTGCAGTCCGACGGCGAAATCGAACTGGTGCACCGCGCCGAACCCGGTATCGCGCAGAAGGAGGCCGGCGCCTATGCCGTGACACCAGCCGACGGCCACCCATACTGGGTCTACCGCAAGTTGCCCGCCCGCGTGTTGTGGGACCAGATCATGCGTTCCACCTACGACCATGCCGAACCCGGCATATTGTTCCTGGACCGCATCAACGACGACAACAACCTGCAGTATTGCGAGACGATTGCCAGCACCAATCCTTGCGTCACCGCCGACACCTGGGTCATGACCGGCCACGGCGCCAGGCAGGTGTCCGAGCTGACAGGGCAGCCCTTCCTAGCCGTGGTGGACGGCAAGGCCTACCGTACGCTGTCCGAGGGGTTTTTCCCGACCGGCGTGAAGCCGGTATTTGCACTGCGCAGCCGCGAAGGGCATGCGTTGCGGCTCACGGCAGACCATCCGGTGCGCCGCGTGACACGCAAGACGCGTTACCTCATCGAGAGCGCCTGGGCTACGGTCGCACAACTCCAAGAAGGCGATGAACTGGTATTGCAAAACCACCGCAGTGCCCAGGGGTGGGAAGGTCCGCACAACGAGGCCGAGGGTTATCTGATCGGGCTGTTGATCGGCGACGGCACGCTCAAGAGCGACAAGGCGGTGTTGTCGGCCTGGGCACCGGAGTTGCGCGCGGTCAGTGGCGCGCCGGCCGCTTTCGACCACAGCGCCGGCGGCATCATGCGCGCGGCCGAAATGGCGGCCATGACCCTGCCCCATCGCGCAGATTTCCGCGGCTGGCAACGCGCGGTGTCCGGTCGTGGCGAGTTCCGCCTGGCCTCGGCTGCGCTGCGCAAATTGGCCCTGGGCCTCGGTGCCGCGCGGGGCCGCAAGACGATCACACCCGCGATGGAGGCGGCATCATCCGATTTTTGCCGCGGCCTGTTGCGCGGCCTGTTCGACGCCGACGGTTCGGTGCAGGGCACCCAGGAAAAAGGCGTCAGCGTCCGGCTGACCCAGGTGGATCTGCCGGCGCTGGAAGCTGCGCAACGCATGCTGTTGCGTCTGGGCATGGCCTCCACCATCTACCGCGATCGCAAGCCCCAGCAAGTCTCATCGCTTCCCGATGGCCGGGGCGGAATGCGCGACTATCCGACACAGCCACTGCATGAACTGGTCATCAGCGACGACAACCTGATGGTGTTTTCCGAGCGCATCGGCTTCGAGGATACGGCCAAGGCCGAGCGACTGCGCCAGCGCCTGGAATCCTACCGGGGGGCCCTGAACGCAGAGCGTTTCACCGCCCATGTGCAGTCGATCACGCCCGATGGCGAGGAAGCGGTATTCGACGTGACCGTCGAACACATCCACGCTTTTGATGCCAACGGATTCCTGCTGCACAACTGCGGCGAACAACCACTTCCGCCCTACGGCTGCTGCTGCCTGGGCTCCATCGACCTGACGCGTTTCGTGCGCGACCCGTTCAGCCCGCAGGCCCGCTTCGACGATGCCGGCTTTGCCGAATTGGCCGCGGTGGCCACGCGCATGCTCGACAACGTGCTCGACATCACGGTCTGGCCTTTGCCGCAGCAACAGGAGGAGGCGCGCAACAAGCGCCGCATCGGACTGGGCTTCACCGGGCTGGGCGATGCCCTGGTCATGCTCGGCCTGCACTACGACAGCAATGCAGCACGTTCGATGGCCACGCACATCAGCCGCACGCTGCGCGACGCGGCCTATGCCGCATCCCATGCACTGGCGATTGAGCGCGGAGCGTTCCCGTTGTTCAATGCCGACCTGTACCTGAGCGGGCATAGTTTCGCCTCGCGCCTGCCGCAGGCCTTGAAGGAGCGCATCCGGCGCGACGGCTTGCGCAACTCGCATCTGCTGTCGATCGCGCCCACCGGCACTATCAGCCTGGCATTTGCCGACAACGCCAGCAACGGCATCGAACCCCCGTTCAGCTGGACCTACACGCGCAAGAAACGCATGCCCGACGGCGGCTTCAAGGAATACGCGGTGCAAGACCATGCCTGGCGGCTATTCCGTCACCTGCATGGCGAAGACACCGCATTGCCGCCGGCCTTCGTCACCGCGCTCGAACTCAGCGCGCAGGCCCATGCGGCCATGGTGGCGGCAGTCTCGCCGTATGTCGACACGGCCATTTCCAAAACCGTGAACGTGCCCGCGGACTACCCGTATGCCGACTTCCAGAACCTGTACCTGCAGGCCTGGAAATCCGGCCTCAAGGGCCTGGCGACCTACCGGCCCAACAGCGTGCTGGGTTCGGTCCTGCACACCGATGCGCCTGCGCAACCGCTGCAGATAGCCGACACCAACCGCCGACTGGCGCTCGAGCGGCTGCCAGCGCCGGTGTTGTCGTCGCTGCGCTGGCCCGGTCGGCCGGAACTACCGGCCGGCAACCCGGCCTGGACCTTCATGGTGCACCACCCGTTTGGCGATTTCGCGCTGTTCGTCGGGGAGTTGGCAGCGTCGGAGGGCGGTGCGCCACGGCCGTTCGAAGTCTGGGTCAACGGCGCCGAGCAGCCGCGCGGCCTGGGCGCCTTGGCCAAGAGTCTGTCGATGGATCTGCGCGCCAACGACACGGCCTGGCTCGAACTCAAGCTCGACGCGTTGTCCACCGTGGCCGAGGAACGCAGCTTCGAGATGCCGTTCCCGCCCAATGGCGAGAAGCGTCTGTTCCCCGGTGTCGTGGCGGCCACGGCGGCGGTGATTCGCTGGCGCTGCGAGCAACTCGGGGCATTGAATGGCAAGGCCGGCGAAACGCCCGTGCTCGACGCCATGTTCAGCCGCGAGGAACCAATGACCGGCACCAGCGGCACCCTGGCCTGGGCTGTCGACGTTGACAATCCGGCCAGCGGCGAGCGCTTCACGCTCACGCTCAAGGAGATCACACTGCCACAACACGACGGGCCATCGGTGACGCGCCCCTGCGCGGTGGGTTTTTCCGGCAACTATCCGCGGGCTTTCGATGGGCTGGCGCGCCTGCTGTCACTCGACATGCGGGTGATCGACCCGGCCTGGATCGGCATGAAACTGCGCAAGCTGCTCAACTACGCCGAACCGCTGGGCCACTTCATGGCCTTTGTGCCGGGCGAGCGACGCCAGCAAGTCTGGCCGTCCACGGTGGCCTACATGGCGCGGCTGATCATCCACCGCTATGCCATGCTCGGTGTGTTGAACGAGGAAGGATTCCCGGTGCGCGAGATGGGTGTGCTGGAAAGCCCGACCGGTGGCCGCACCGCCACCACACTGGCGGGTCGGCCCTGCCCGGAATGCGGCAACCCGACCGTGATCAAGAAGGATGGCTGCGACTTCTGCACCGCCTGCGGATTTATCGGACAGTGCGGCTGAACCTGCGCCGGCCGACGAATGGGTCCGTTGTTGTTGCCCGGCTCCGCGCATTGGGTACTTGTGTAGTTGCAGCTTCTATAACGTTTTGGGCGTCCACCACGTGGACATATTCGGGAGGTATTTCAGCAGCCTGCTAGAGCGTCAGCAGGCAATTTGCGCCAGACGCTCGCCAGCCAGGGCTGCTGATGGCGCGCTAGGCCATCGGGACGGTAATAGTGAGTCAACTCAACGAACCCTGCATCTGACATATGGCGCTGCCAAGTTTGAAGATCGTAATACGCGCCGTAGCGTTCGCCGGACCAACCTTCTTCGTTATGGCCGTGCGGGTTCGAGCTGAACAACACGCCCCCAGTTTTAAGGGTTGCGTGCAGTTCCAGTAGCACGCGCGGCAATTCCTGGCTGGGCAAGTGAAATAAACTGGCGTTGGCGAAGATGCCATCGAAATGCTTGTCCGGCAGATCGAGTTTGCAGAAATCCTGATGCCAAACTTCACAGCTGCTGTGCGCGCGTGCCATGTCGACGAAGCGCGCGCTGCCGTCCAAACCTACTGCAATGTGCCCGAGTTCGCAAAATACCTTGAGGTCGCGCCCCGGCCCACAACCAAAATCGAGAATCGTGAATGGCGCTTGACCTTCGATATATTGCAACAATATAGCGATGTTCGGGGTGACGTTGTGATGGCGTGTCCCTTCCCAGAATGCCGTGGCCCGCTGGTTGTAATGCTCCAGCGTAAGGTCGGCAATTTTCTTCAGGTCTTGCGAATCTAGTGTCATGCTGGTGAATTCACAGTCGTCACCTGTGACGCATGTTTCCAGAATATGGGCGGTGCAAACTGGCGGCCTGAATGGCGACGCAATTTCACACCAACGTCCGTGTTGAACGCGTTGTTGGATGGCAGCATCATGTGCTAATGCGGCCCTCTTGATCTTTGTTGTGCTCGATACTTTTCCATTGTCATGAATGACTTTACGCCGAACAATCGACCAGTCATTTTGAACCATAGACGCTCGACCCAAAAATGAACGATCTCGATTTGTTCAAGTGAGGCAATCCGAATGCGCTCCGCCGGCGCGCACGTCCCTTGGTAGGTGAAAACGTATATGTGCGGAACCAAGCGTGATGACGTCCAGGCTGGGATTCACGAGCCGACGCAGAAAATGTTTTTGGCGTGAAGGGCGGAAGGCTACGATCAAGCTCTCGAACGTCAAACACCACGGCGCTATTTTCTCGCTTCACTGTCATGAAACGAGCCACGATGCTTGGATTGAGCGAAGTGGTCTCGTTGCTAATATTCTGAACCTCAAAACTAAGGCCACCCACTTCTTCTTCCGCGTTATCGGCGCTAATGCGAACTCTGAGCGTGGGCCGTGACCAAAGCCACGCGAAGATTTTAAAGAGGCCGTTGAGAATATTCTCAAACATGAAGTTTTGACACTCAACAATCAGCGCTTATCCGCCGCGCCGTAAAGCCAGCACAAAGCAAAGACGTAAATCGAGGCAAATAAACCATGTGGGACTGAACCGCCTGTGGGACGGTCGTATTACGGTAGTTGCACTATAAGAGGATTTGATTCACGTCGGCAACACTATGCACTTGAGTTTCTGGCGCGATGGATCTTGACATACGGTGCTTTCCTACTTCGAAGCGGGTTCACGCGGCGGCACCTCTTGGGCGACTCTCGTAAGGGTCTTGCGCATTCCCTGTTTCGCCATCACTGAGGCTTGCTGCATGCGTTCAATTGACGCAACCTTTTCCGGCCAGGACTTGGCATTGGTTTCAAGCCGGTAGGCCAATTTCATGCGAACAAGGTTCGCCGTCAAATCAATTGTGCTGGCCATCTGAACTTCCTTCCGTGTATTTCCAATTTTCGAGGCGCGCCAACTTATCTTCGAGGCCGTACTCTTTCACTATGGCCAACAGCTTGGCCCGGTCAACTTGGTCCGCTCGAGAAATGTTGTCACCCGTAGGTAGTCCTTCAATCTGCCGGTGTCCGGTCGAGCGCGATAGCACAAATGTATTCTGCCGAAAAGACGCGTGTAGGAACTGTGCCAAACGTTGTGGATACGGCCTCTCGAAGCGCATCTTCAACAAGTGGCTTGTGCGCTGGAAGTATTTGGATTGGCCAATTGTCAATAACGACATGTTCGTCCTTGACTATGCCACCCCTTACCTTCAAGGCTTCGTATATTGGACCTAGTGTGATGATGCCTCCGGCCCCGGGCGTCATGAACACAAAAGCGTCAATGTCCTCGGTGTTGACTGCTTCGATGTAAAAGCTCGCGCCAATGGCTCCACCAATAGCATACTGACCAATCACGCCTTCGTTGACGATGTCATTCAAGCAGATAAGGGCCTTTTCCATTCGCTGCTTCCTTCGACTAAAAGTTTTCAGAGAGGCAATTGATAGCCTTCGCTTTCAATCGGTGTTCTTGATTGTGACCCTTCGGAGCTGCGGACGCCGCCCACCGCATTGCGCCGGCGGCCACAGGTTTGCCGCTGCACTGCCAAAGCGACACGCCTCTATGCCTTTGCCTGGGGGACTGGAATATCCGCCTGGATTTCGAAGACCAGCCGCTGGTGCGCGAGTCGCAGGCTGGATTCAACCGCGTCGGGCGACAGTCCCTGCGCGAAAATAAAGCCTAGGTAGCTCGCGCCATCCGGCGGCGGTGCAATCAACTGACCTGGGTTGGCGGTGATTTGGATGTCGCTGATGCCGGTAACTTGCAGCGCGGCTTCGAGCTTGTGCGCACCCAGAAAAATGCCGCGCGCGGGCACCGGGATCATCATCACGCCGGTCGCGTCGCAACGCGCGGGCTGGGCAATCGGCAACCCCAAGGCATGGCGCAATATGAGTTCTTCGAGCGTCATGTTCAGGCGCTGGCGCAACATGCGCCCGCACAGGCCGCCGATGGAGCGTGCGGCGACTTCCAGCAGCCACACGCCGGCATCATTCAGGCGCATTTCGGCGTGGATGGGGCCGCTTACAAGCCCGGCGGCGGCGCAGGCGCGTTGCACACTGTCGGCGATGGTCTGTTGGCGATCTGCAGGCAGCCGCGATGGGCTGATATAAATGGTTTCCTCGAAATACGGGCCGTCCAGCGGGTCGGGCTTGTCGAACAGCGCCAGCACGCGCAATTGGCCGTTTTCCAGCAGGCCTTCGAGGGCGTGTTCACTGCCGGGGATGAAGGTTTCGACGATCAGGCCAAGCGCGCTGGCGTCGCGGTCGGCGGTGGACTGGATGCGGCTGACGCGGCGCACTTGCTGCAAAAAATCTTCGGCATCATCCGCGCGAATCACGCCTCGGCTGGCGCATAAGCGGCGTGCCTTGACCACCACTGGGTAGCGTAATTGCGCTGCGAGTGCAGGCCCGTCCCGCTTGCTGGCGATGTGGTGAAATGCCGGACAGTTAAGCCCGTTTTCCCGCAACAAATGACGGAAGACCAGTTTGTCGCGGCAACGCTGCACCGACGCTGGGGAGTTGCCCGGCAGGCCGAGTTTTTTGCGCAGCAAGGCGGCCAGCTCCACGCCCGCGTCGTCCACCGCCAGCACCGCATCCACGCGTCGCCCCAAGGATGCCAGTACTTGTGCGGCAGCAGCCTCGGGCTGGTCGAAATGCAAGGACAGGATGGGACTCAAGCCCTGCTGCGGGGCGAGCTGGTGGCAGTGGTCGGAGGCGGTGATGACTCCCACGCCCAAGCGGTGCGCGGCGTCGAGGAAATCCTGATTGCGGTAGCTGGCAACGGGGAGCAGCAACAGCACGCGCGGCATGGCTTAAAACGACTGCAATTGCTGCTCGGTAGGCTCTGCGCAGCAGTACCACGGTTCGGACAGGCGAGCGATGGTTTCGCCGAAGTCGGCGTGCTCCAAGGTCGGCGTCGGCAGTCCAGCGGCGGCATGGGCAAGCTGCCAGATGGCGCTGAACACCTCGCCGCGTGGCGCGTCTTCCATGCGCATGGCGGTGGCCATGACGTGTAGCTGGAGGGCGTCCACGCGCAGGTCTGTGTGCTTCCACGGGTAGCCCAGCAACGTGGAGTCGAAGGCTTCGAGCCTGTCGGGGAAACCGGGCAGTTGCAGCAGATAGGAACCCTGCGGCACCAGCAAGCGGATGGCGAGTTGCACTGGGGGCACCGCTTCCACCAGTTTCAGGCGCAGCACTTCGCCCAGCAAATCCAGGTAATCGGCCAGCGTCGTCCAAGGGTGGAAGGCCACGAAGGTAGGGGCGAGGAAGATACCGTACGCGCGGCAAAGGCCCAGCGCACGCTCGAAGTCGGCGCGGGTGTGGTTTTTGTCAAAATAGCCCAAGACGGCATCGTCCACCGACTCCACCGCGCTGGTGACGAACAGGCAGCCATAGTCGCGCAGCCTGGGCAGCAGGTCGGCGTGGTTGATCAGGTGCTGGATCTTGATGGTGGCGTCGAAACTCAGGTTGGGGAAGCGCTGGTGCATGGCCTCCAGCACCCGCATGGCGTGGGTCGGTCCGTTGAAAAAGTCCGGGTCGCCGAAGGATATGTGTGCCGCGCCCGCTAGCACTTGCTGTTCGATGTCCCCCAGCACCACGTCGACATCTACCGTGCGGAATTTTCCTTGATACACCGGCACTACCGGGCAATGCCGGCACAGGTGTTTGCAGCCGCGCGTGGACTCGGTAAAGCCGACGACTTTTTTGCCTCCGTCGGGCAGCTTGAGGTGGGCGTAGCGGGTGAGATTTGGCATGCCGCTACGGTCGGGCGGCAAGAATTTAACTTTTGCCAACTGTATCATCGGTGTGGTTTGCGGACTGATATCGCCGTCGCGCAAACGTTCTGCCAGCGCCACCAACTCCGGTTCGAATTCTCCGCCCAACAGGGTGTGTACGCCCAGTCCGCGCAGCAGGTCTGCGTTCATCGGCGCGTACAGGCCGTACATGGCGAGGTGCGCATTGGGCGCCAGTTCGCGGATTTTTGGCAGCGCAGCGATGGCGATGCGGGTGGCAGTGAGCATGCCGAGGTTAAGGGCCACCAACCCGGCATCGCGCAGGGTGTCGGGTTCCAGCTGTTGCAGGGTCAGGTCGAGGCAGGCAACTTCGCAGCCGGCGGCTTTCAACAAGGCGGCGGGGGCGGCCAGGTTAAAAGACTGGCGGCCGAGTTCGTAGGGGTTGATCAGCACCACTTTGAAAGGGGTGGCGGTGGTACCGGTGTCGCCCCGGTCTATGGCGAAATAATCCCCCACGCCTATTTGCTCTTGGGTCTATTTTCAAAGCCAGGTATGGGATCGCGCGAGGCACCCGCATCGGCCATATTTTTCAGATAGCGCGCCCACAGCATGTCCTGGTTTTGGCCCATCCCGTATAGGGTGTCCCAGGAAAAAATTCCGGTGTTGTGGCCATCGGAGAAAAGCGGTTGGACGGCGTAATTGCCAACGGGCTCCAACTCGACCACATTCACTTCACGCTTGCCGATTTGCAATACTTCTTGCCCAGGCCCGTGGCCCATAACTTCTGCGGACGGTGAGTAAACACGCATCAACTCAAACGGAATCTTGAATTCGGCGCCGTCTGAAAAGGAAATTTCGAGAATACGGGACTGACTGTGAACTGTTAATGCCGTAGGGGTCGGTGCCCCGGCTTTAAGATCTGCCATGGTGGGGCCTCACTTTCTGAAAATAAACAAGGGCGAATGGAAGCGGGTCAAGTCTAAAGTGCTACAGCCGGATCGCGCCGGTGATGACTTTGACGTGCAGCGAGGCGCGAATATCAACGTTTACCAAATCAACCTCCGATGTAGCTCATTTCAACCCGCTTTGACAAAAATCTGGAGAGGGCGCCGAGCTCGGTGAGGTCGGCCTCTGCGGGCTGGGCGGCGCGCAGCTCCGAATAACGGTCGGTACGTGCCTGCCAGATGTTACCCACCGCCGCCGCAATCTGGTCGTCGGCGCAGCCGCCCCGCAGCAGAGCGCGCAGATCATGCCCCTGGCTGGCAAACAGGCACAAAAATAGCTTGCCTTCGGTCGACAGCCGTGCCCGGGTGCAGTCTTTGCAAAAGGCCTGCGTGACGCTGCTGATCAC
>Ga0209284_10000090_pt1 | contig 130172 bp, 118 predicted proteins | sample FRY03_FD_187211 | JGI IMG/M metagenome (GOLD analysis project Ga0209284, IMG submission 187211) | Freshwater microbial communities from Lake Fryxell liftoff mats and glacier meltwater in Antarctica - FRY-03 (SPAdes) (version 2) | ecosystem: Environmental > Aquatic > Freshwater > Ice > Glacier...
GGTCAAGCGCCACATGCGCAGCGCCCAAAACAAGAAGCGCTCACGCGCCAAATCGCCCGAGCAGCAAGACAAGAATGAAGCCCTCGTCAAGGCCGCCCATCAGGATTACATCGACTGTGCGCAGGGTTAGGTGCGGTCGGTTTGCAGCCGGCGATTCCCAAGCTCGACAGCCTCCTAGGTACCGGCATCCATAGCGGAAAGTAGAAGATGTGGCAGATGCTCGTTCACCAGTTCGGTGATGATGCGGGACTGCAGTGCGTCCTTGCCTCTCTTGTGGGGGTCGCGCCCGAATTGTTGGGACAGACCCTGTTTGATGCGCGCAAAGTCCAGAGGGTGGACAGTGCGCATCAGAGCCATTTCGCCAGATGTGCCCACCACCACCTGGTCCATGCGGCGGGCGGATTGCAGTTTTTCGCCCATGGAAACCTGCACCGCCCAGAAGTCGTCTTCGTCGTCGCTCATGCGCAAGGGATGCGGGTCCGCATCTTTCGCTGCACGGCGGATGATGTCCACCTCAAAACCATCCTGGTTGCGCGCGGTGCAAAGCTGTTCTTCTACGACCTCAAAGCTAGGGTCCACCTTGCGTAACACGCCAATCAAGGAACTGTCGAGTTTGTTCATGGCGGTGAAGAAGGCGATGCGCTTGCGCGTGTCGAACAGCATGTCCACGTCCCGTGTGGCCATGGCTTCCTCGCTGATGCGTACGCCAGCGGCCGTTTCATAGGCATAAAGCGCATGCGTTCCCACCACCAAAAAGTGCTCATGCACGCCTATACTTTCCAGCGCGTTGATGACCCCCACGACCACATTGGGCACGCGGCCCACACGCAAGGCGCGATTTAATCGTTGATGCGTTGCCAATTGCGCCTTTAGCGCTTTCATCCGTTCTTCCGCAGATTGCTTTCGCGCCATGAAGCTGGCGTAGATTGCCTCGGTTTCGGTACTGCGGGGGCCAAGAGATTTCTGTGCGCTGCTGGCGGAAGTGCGAATCAATGTGGACTTGCCGCGTAGCTCCCGCCAAAGCATGCTGCCGCGCACTTCAGCTGCTGCCTTTTTGGCTTTGGCTGTAGCCAGAAACACCGTTTCAGCGTCAATGAACTGGCGCTTCTGACTCTCTGACTGGTCCAGGAAAAAAGTGCTTGGAAGCATGTTCAATGTTTTTTTAAAGATATGAACAATACATTGAACATCAAATTAAATCAACAGATTATGTGTTTTGGACTACTTTTTTCGTAAACATTCGGTGAACACGTATCGCCTCGTGGGCCTCGGCGATGGCGATGGCGAAAGTGCCACTGCCCGCGAACAGCCCCGTGACAGAGGATGCGCACACGGATGCAGGCACGACCGTCGCAGCAGTCGCGGTCGTGGTCAGGTATGTCGGCCCAGCCTTAGCTCCGGCTAGTCAAGCCCAAACCACGCCCACCATGACACAGCGTTGAACTGAAATCACGGGTATTGGCGGAGCGCGCAGCCGGGCGCCTCGGTAGCTGCGGTTGCGATGGCGCGCGGATTGAACGCGAACCTAGTGCATAAATGGCGGCGCTTGGCCCGTGAGTCTACCCGAGGCGCCGAAGGTGCCGCCGATGCAAGACGCACCGACGATGCAGTAGTGGGAGCCGCTGTGGCCTATCCGTAGCGACCGGTTGCTGGCGCCGCCCAAACGCATCTTGACCAAGACCTCAGCCAGGTACACCGCCTTGAAATCAGGCTGTGAGAACAGGCTCAGAATGCTGAAGTAATCGGCCGCAATTCGGTAGCGCGTATCAACGCCGCCGATACGTTGGTACCACTCGCGGCGCACATACAGCGTGGGGTGCGGCGGCATCCAACCCCCACTGCAACTGCTGGCGCGTAAATGACGACGATTTCCAGTGCCTCACCACCTGGCTCAGGTCGTCCTGGCGAACGTATTGCAAGTCGCCATAGACCGCGCGCGGCTGGGACCCTCTGCGGCAGGAGGTTGATAGGGATCGCGCCGGCGCGCTAACTGGCTCAAGCTGGAACGTAGCAGGACACCCAAGAAGCAGAGCCCAGCTCGCCGCGTTCACAGCCGGCACATTTTCTGAACGGACAACAACTTGTTCAAATGACCAATAATGTGTACCTTACACACCAATGACTAGCGCCGACTTGATACGCGAGATGCAACGTGCAGGTTGGAAGCTGGACCGGGTGAATGGCTCCCATCACATCTTCAAGCATTTGACGCGCCCCGGCCATGTCGTGGTGCCGCACCCCAAGAAAGACCTGGGGCGCGGGCTGGTCAAGGCTATCCGGCGGCAAGCCGGCATCTGAAAGGCGAACTGTATGCGTTACCCCATTGCCATTGAACCCGGAAGTGACACCACCGCCTGGGGTGTGGTGGTCCCCGACCTGCCCGGCTGCTTTTCGGCTGGGGACACTCTGGAAGAGGCCATGATTCAGGCCGAGGAAGCCATTACCGGCTGGATTGAAGTCGCGCTGGACGCCGGACAAGCCATTCCAACACCTTCCCCCATTGAGGCATTGCGTGCCGCCCATCCTGATTTTGCGGGCTGGTTGTGGGCGCTGGTAAAGGTGGACCCGGCCATGCTGGACGATACATTGGAGCGGGTGAATATCAGTCTGCCGCGTCGCGTGCTGCACCGTCTCGATGCTCGCGCCCGTAGCGCGGGCGAAACGCGTTCTGGGTTCATCGCGCGAATGGCAATTGAAGGCCATGAACCAGAGCCCCCCTGATTCGTTTTTGCCCTGGCGAGCCGCTGTGCGTCGTTTGTACTGACATTGGATCCATTAGTACAACGCGCCAAAGTGAAGCCATGACCGTCGCCACATCCTCCACTGCCCGTTCCTCTCGCCTCGGATTGCGCGCCTCTGTCGAGCAAGAGACTGTGCTGCGGCGCGCGGCCGAGGTGGCACACAAGTCCCTCACCGATTTCATTCTCGACAGTGCCTGCGCGGCCGCTGAGCAGACGCTGCTCGACCAGCGCCTGTTCATGGTTTCGGGCATCCAGTACCAAGCCTTGATGGACCTGCTGGAACAAGCAGAGAAGCCCAATGAGGGCCTGCGGGATCTGTTCTCGCGCAAATCCCCTTGGGACACGCAGTGAGTTTGCGTGGGCCGGCGCCATTGGAGCCACAACATCGGCTGGAAGGTTTTGATTGTGGCCACAGCCTGCACTGACGGACTGGCTGTTGCGCCACGCCCGGCAAGCGCAGGGCAGCGGTTCGGCCAAGACCTTTGTTGTGGCCGTGGCCGATGACGACCGTGTGGCTGGATATTTCTGCCTGACCGTTGGCCAGATCGACATATTGGAAGCTCCGGAACGTATCCACAAAGGGATGGTCCAGTATCCGTTGCCGGTCGTGATTCTGGCCAGACTGGCCGTGGCAGTGACGGACCAAAAGCGAGGGATCGGCTATGGCCTGCTTCAAGACGCCATTCGGCGCACGATGTTGATCGCCGAGCAGGCCGGCATCCGGGCGATGCTGACCCATCCCATCGATCAGGATGCTGCACACTTCTACACACGGTTTGGATTCATCGCCTCGCCCTTGCGTGAGCAGCAGTTGCTGCTGCTCCTCAAGGATGCCCGCCGCTGGGTCCGCTGAACCATCAAACACATGGGAATAAAATGTTGCGCTGCGTCATGGGTCGCTTGCGCGAATGCCCCGTACCATCTCATGGCCCGGATCGATCCGGCGCCCCTTTTTCTATCTCTGCATGGCGTAACCGTTGGATTGCAAGCGGCGCCTTGCCATTGGGTGTGTCATGAAATCCCTGCACGGTGAATGGTTCTCGAATGTCCGCAATGACCTGCTCGCCGGCATGGTGGTGGCGCTGGCGCTGATTCCCGAGGCGATCGCGTTTTCCATCATTGCCGGGGTCGACCCCAAGGTCGGCCTGTATGCCTCGTTCAGCATCGCCGTGGTGATCGCCTTTGTCGGCGGGCGTCCGGGCATGATCTCGGCTGCCACGGGCGCTATGGCCCTGGTCATGGTCACCCTGGTCAAGGACCATGGCCTGCAATATCTGCTGGCAGCCACGGTGCTCACCGGCGTGTTGCAAATTGTTGCCGGCTGGGTGCGCCTGGGTGTGCTGATGCGCTTCGTCTCGCGCTCGGTCGTGACTGGCTTCGTCAATGCGCTGGCGATTCTCATCTTCATGGCACAGCTGCCCGAGTTGACCAATGTCACCTGGCATGTGTATGCGATGACGGCCGCCGGCCTGGGCATCATCTACCTGTTCCCCTACATCACCCGCGCCGTGCCCTCGCCGCTGGTCACCATCGTCGTACTCACCGCCGTGGCGCTGGTGCTGCAACTGGACATCCGCACCGTCGGCGACATGGGCGACTTGCCCGACAGTCTGCCGATATTCCTGATCCCCGACATCCCGTTGAACTTCGAGACACTGAAGATCATCCTGCCGTATTCGCTGACCTTGATGGTGGTGGGCTTGCTCGAATCGCTGATGACGGCCACGATCATTGATGACCTGACCGACACGAAAAGTGACAAGAACCGCGAATGCGTGGGCCAGGGGGTGGCCAACATCGCCACCGGCTTCATCGGTGGCATGGCCGGTTGCGCCATGATCGGCCAATCGGTGATCAACGTGAAGTCCGGCGGGCGCGGACGCCTGTCTACGCTGTGCGCCGGCTTGTTCCTGCTGATCCTGGTCGTGTTCCTGGGTGACTGGGTGCGCCAGATTCCGATGGCGGCGCTGGTCGCCGTCATGATCATGGTCTCGATTGGCACCTTCAACTGGGGCTCGATTCGCAACCTGCGCGACCATCCGCGCAGTTCCAGTGCGGTGATGCTGGCCACGGTGGTGGTGACAGTGGCCACCCATGACCTGGCAAAAGGCGTGTTGACCGGGGTGCTGCTGTCGGGGTTTTTCTTTGCCCACAAGGTCGGCCAGATCCTGCGGGTCGGCTCGCTGGCCGAGGATGAGGGCCGCCAGCGCACCTACCAGATTACCGGCCAGGTGTTCTTCGCCACCGCCGACCGCTTCATCAACGCCTTCGACTTCAAGGAGGTCATTGAGCGGGTGCGTATCGACGTGAGTCGAGCGCATTTCTGGGACATCACCGCGGTCAGTGCGCTGGACAAGGTGGTGCTGAAGTTTCGCCGCGAAGGCTGCGAGGTCGAGGTCATCGGCCTGAACGAGGCCAGCGCCACCTTGGTGGACAAGTTTGGCGTGCACGACAAGGACGACGCAGACGATCTGCTGCTCGGCCACTGACGAGGCGACACCACCATGCATATTGAAAACAAGGTCCTGGCCTGCGTCGATCAGTCACCCTTTGCCGACCATGTTGGCGACTATGCCGCCTGGGCTGCCGCGCGCATGGACGCGCCACTGGAACTGCTGCATGTGATCGAGCGCCATCCCGAGATCGGTGACACCCGTGACCACAGTGGCGCGTTGACGCCCAATGCCCAGGAGCAACTGCTCAGCGAGTTGTCGGCGCAGGACGAAATCCACACCCGTCGCGCGCGCGAACAGGGGCGGATTTTTCTCAATCGCCTGCGTGAACGGGCACTTGCTGCTGGCGTGGAGTCGGTCGACATGCGACAGCGCCATGGCCTCTTGGACGATACCTTGCGCGACTGGGAACCCGGTGTGCGGCTATTCGTGCTTGGCCGTCATGGCCAGTCCGCAGTGGCGAACCGGCCGGACCTGGGCAGCAATGTCGAGCGGGTGGTGCGGGTGCTGCAGCGGCCAGTGCTCACGGTGACCGAAGACTTTCAGGCGCCCAAGCGCGTGCTGATCGCGTTTGACGGCAGCGTTTTGACCCAGCGCGGCGTGCAGATGGTGGCCGAGAGTCCCTTGTTGCGGGGTTTGCCTGTGCGGCTGTTGATGGTCGGGAAATCGCGCCAGGCTGGCCCACGCGAAATGGAATTGGCCGCAGGAAGCTTGCGCAAGGCGGGATTCACGGTGCAGGAGTCCATCCAGGACGGGGATGCGCAAGAGGTCATCCTGCAGACCATTGCGTCGGAATCCATTGACCTGCTGGTCATGGGCGCATACAGCCATGCGCGCTGGCGCAGCATGGTGTTCGGCAGCAAGACCGGCGACCTGCTGCGCAAGGTGCGCATACCCGCCTTGTTGTTGCGCTAATCCGTCTGACGCGGCGGGTGCCGCAACAGGCCGACCCAGTCGGCCAAGCGCATCGTGCCACCGGCCAGGGCCAGCGTGGTCTCCAGTACCTGCGCGGCGTGGTCTTGTGGCCAGACGCGGCCGGTGAGTTCCATGAACTTGGCACGGAGCTCGTCGCGGCTGTAGGGCAGGGCATCGTCGCCGCGATTCACGCCGACTTCCCCCTGCAACGTCTGGCCATCGTGCAGCGTGATCAACACCCGCGCCGGGCGCTCCAATGGCAGGCGCCGGGTCATCTGCGGGTCTTCACGCACCGTCACCCGGCGCGCCAGCTCCTGGACACGCGGGTCGCGCACCGCGTTCCAGCTGAAGCTCGCAAGTCCGCTGTGGCCATGCACGATACGTGTGGCAACCGCGAATGGCACCGAAAATTTGGCCGCCAGCGTGTTGCGCGGTGCCTGGTCGTCGAGTTCGGCTGCGTAGGCGTAGCTCTCGACCCGGATGTGGCGGATCTGCCCGGGTGCAGGCAACGGGTTTCGTGCCGCAATCTGGTCAATGGCATCCAGCGTGCCGTGGTTGAAGCGGCAGCAGGAGTGCACTTTGAAATAGTTCTGCGTCAGATGCCAGAGGCTGCCCAAGTCGCGCAGCATCTCCTGCGGTTCGAAATGCTCGGACACGATGGCGCCCATCAACGACGCCACGCCGTCACGTTCGCCGGTGAAGCCCGACTCGGCCAGCTGCAGTGCCAGTTGTCCCTGGCGGTTGCTCAGGCCGGCATAGACATTGCGCACCAGACCACCTTCGAGCATGGTGCGTTTGGACGTGGCGGTGGTCAGCGACGCGCCGATGTTGATCGTCTCGGCCATGGCCTTGGCGTCCATGCCGGCAAGGCGTGCACAGGCAGCGGCAGCACCTATCGTGCCCCAGGTGCCGTGCGGGTGCATGCTGGCACGCAGCCGTGACGCGGCACCAATACGCGAACCGACCTCGTAGCCGACGACAAGCGCGGACAGAAAATTTTGTGCATCGGCGCCGCGCTGTTCACCCAAGGCCAGCACAGCCGGTATCACGTGGACGGCCGGATGACCGCGCGAGAAGCGGTTGCCTTCGTCCATTTCGAGAAAGGTGCCTGCGGTACCGTTGAGCAATGCCGCGACATCGGCGCTGGCACAACGTCCGTGGCCCAGCACGGTGCTGTTACCGGTGCCTCCGAGGCTGTCTGCCAAGGCCCGCATTTCAGGTTCAGCCGATCCGCCGACGATGGCGCCGATCGTGTCGGCCAGGATCCACCCGGTCTGCTCCCGGACCTCGGAGGGCAAGGTCTGGTAGTCGAGTTCGGCCGCGAAACGGCTCAGGCGTTCAAGAGGGGTCATGGCGGTGGCTTTCTGCAATGGCGTCATGGATGGCGTGCGGGCTGGTCCAGGTCACGTCGGTGTGGACGCGCAGTTCATGCAGCAACTGGCGCAGCGCCGAAATGCGGCTCGGCATCCCACACAACCAGGGGTGCAGTGCCAGGCCGAACACGGCGCCGCGCCGATGTGTGGCGCATTCGGCGCGCAACCGGGTGAAGGCTTCTGCGGTCATTGCTGCATGCGAGCGCGGTTCGACATGGCGCAGCCATTGGCATTGCACGTCATCCCACTCAGCCGCCAGCGGGATCGACAGCAGCGCAGGATCGGTGCGCATCCAGAAAGGCTGGTCGTCGTTGCACCAGTCCAGCGTGAAGCGGATGCCGGAGCGCGCCAGCAGATGGGGCGTGTCGGCTGTCGTGCCCCAGTCCTGGCTGAGCCATCCGAGCGGGCGTTGGCCGGTACAGGATTCGATCGCAGCGATCGACTGCTGCACATAGGCCTGCTGCATGTCCAGCGGCATGCGGCCGTGCATCATGCGCGTGGCCGCCAGGCCGTGGGCGATCCAGTCGCAGCCCCATTTTCGGAAGATGTCCACCAGGCCCGGCAGGCGCTGTACTGCCATGGCGTTGGCGGCGATCACCGGGCAGATGCCGGCATCACGCAAAGCGTCGATGACCCGGAATATGCCCACGCGCAGTCCGTACTCGCGTTGCGACCAACTGCGGTAATCGGGGGAGAAGCTGCCGAACTCGCCGACCATGCGCGGGTCGCGCAGTGCATCTGCGGGTGGGCACAACTCCCAATGTTCGAGAAACAACACGGCGAAAGCCGACAGCCCTTGCGCCAGGCCGGGTGGCCCGGCCTGGCGCAAGGGCAGTGCCGAATAGTCGTACAGGTCATGGTCCACGGAGGCGACTCCCCACTATCTTCTACATCGGGTTTTGCCGGAGTTGACTTGCCGGCAGCTTGCGCGCATAGTCTAGTGCAATTGTTCTATCAATGGAACAATGTTGATATCTTCCCCTTGTCATCAACCACCGTGAGGACTCCCATGAATACAACCCACCCACTGTCGCGCCGATTGATTCTGCAGGCTGGTGCTGCGAGCGCAGTGCTCGGCGCACCCGGCATCCTGCTGGCCCAGCCCAAACCGGTCAAGGTCGGCCTGGTGCATCCGGTCAGTGGCGGCCTGGCCTATAGCGGCGGCCAGTCGCGCATGGGCGCCCAGATGGCGATCGACGAGATCAATGCTGCCGGTGGCATCAAGGCCATGGGGGGTGCAAAGCTCGAGGCCCTGCTGGGCGACTCGCAGTCGCGCCCCGAGGTGGGTGTGAGCGAGGTCGAGCGCATGGAGCAGGACGGGGTGGCCGCGTACCTGGGCTGTTTCGCCAGCAGCATTGCACTGCCAGCCACGCAGGCCGCGGCCAAGTACAACACGCCGTTCCTGATCGACGTGGGTGCCTCCGACCTGATCGTCAACCGGGGTTTGAAGAACGTGTTCCGTCTCAAGCCCGGTTTCGGCAAGTGCGTCGACGACGCCATCGTGGCGCTGGGCGACATCAACAAGGGTGCCGGTGGCTTGGCGAAGACGGCAGTGCTGGTGCATGAAGAGTCCGAGTTCGGCACCGGCACGGCCAAACTGCTGGCCGGCAAGTTGCCTGGCATCAACATCCAGCCGCTCGAGACCATCAAGCACGCCAACCCGACGCGCGACTTCTCCAACATCGCGCTGCGCATCAAGGGCCTCAAGCCCGACCTGGTGATCATGAGCAACTACCAGAACGAATACGTGCTGCTGGCGCGCACGCTGGCACAGCAGAAGGTCGACGTCGCGGCGATGTTCAGCGTGCTCGGTGGTGGCTTCAACTACAAGCTGGTCAAGGAGCAGCCGGACGTCGCCCACTACATGATGGACTTCAACCACTGGTTCAACCCCAAGAACGCGAAGGCACAGGCGTTGAAGAAGCAGGTCGAGGCCAAGGGTGGCCTGTTCACGTTCGAGGTCTACCTGTCGTACAACTGCATCATGTTGTACGCCGACGCCTTGCAGCGTGCGGCCACGGCCGACAAGGAAAAGGTCATCGCGGCGCTGGCCTCGAGCACCTGGATGCCGGAAGTCATGCCCTATGGTCCGACCAAGTTCGTCAATGGCCAGAACGAAGGTGGCCGGGGCGCCCTGCTGCAGGCGTCCAAGACCGACATCGATGTGGTGGCGCCGGAGCAGTTCGCGTCGGCCAAGCCGGTGTACCCGCGCCCGAAGATGTGAGCTGAGCGGATCGGCTGACCACCAGTCGACCTGCGGCGTCAAGCTGGAGGTCGGCGCACAATTCCTGGAGGATTCGTGGACGCGAACATCATTGCCGCGGCGGCCATCAACGGCCTGCTGTTGGGTGGCATTTACACGCTCGTGGCATCGGGCCTGACGCTGATTTACGGCGTGCTGCACATCATCAACTTCGCCCATGGCAGCATGCTGATGCTGGCCATGTTTGGCGTCTATTACCTACTGACGCTGCTGGGCATCGACCCTTACCTGTCGATGTTTATCATGGTGCCGGCGATGTTCCTGCTGGGCTACCTGTTGTACAAGGGCTTGATAGGGCGCCTGTCCAGTGGCAAGGACGAAAACATCCTGCTGGTGACGCTGGGCCTGTCGATCCTGATCGAGAACCTGGCGCTGATGTTCTTCAAGGGTGACTCGCGCACCATCCTGGTGTCGTATTCGGACACCATGATTGAAGTCGGGCCGGCCTTCGTGCCGCTACCCAAGCTGATCTCGTTCGCTGTGGCCATGGCGCTGTGCGCAGCGCTGGGTCTGTTCATACAACGCACCGACACCGGCCGTGCGATCCGCGCAGTGGCCAAGGAGCGGGTCGGTGCACAGCTGGTGGGCATCGACGTGGACCGGATCTTCGCGATCTCCTACGGCATCGGCCTGGCCACGCTGGGTGCAGCCGCATCGCTGATGATGCCGATCTTCTACGTATCGCCGACTGTGGGCCATGTGTTTGTGCTGGTCGCCTTCACGGTGGTGGTGTTAGGGGGCATGGGCAGTTTCCTGGGCGCCGTTGTGGGCGGCCTGATCATCGGGCTGACCGAGTCGTTCGGCGGCCTGTTCCTGGGCGAGAGCATGGGTCAGATCGGCATCTCGCTGATCTTCATATTGATCCTGTTGTTTCGTCCTTCGGGCCTGTTCGGAGCGAAGACATGAGCCGCGGGGCCGTTCCCAAGGCGAATCACGTAGCGCGCAGCGCGGAGGGTGTCCAATGACATCGGCGTCGGCCTCGGAACTCAAGCCCATTCCCTGGAAGCTGCACCTGTCGGTGCTGGCGGTCGCAATCGCGTTCCCGTTCGTATTCCCGTCGAGCTTCATGGTCAACTTCGGCGTGCTGGCCTTGTTCTATGCTTTCATCGGCCAGTCCTGGAACATCTCCGGTGGATTTGCCGGCCAGCTGTCGTTCGGCCATGTCGCGTTCTTCGGTGTCGGCGCTTACGCGTCGACGATCGTTCAGATGCGTTATGGCATATCACCCTGGCTGGGATTGCCGATCGCGGGCCTGGCCGGCGCGTTCGTCGGCGGCGTGATCGCGGTGCTGTCGTTCCGGGCCGGCCTCAAGGGCTCGTACTTTGCGCTGATCACGCTGGCCTTCGCCGAGGTGCTGCGGATTGTCAGCAACTCGATCGGCATCACCGGTGGTGGCCTGGGCTTGCTGATCCCGATGAAAATCGGCGCGGAGAACCTGCAGTTCGCCGAGCGCAGCGGGTTCTATTTCCTGATCCTGGTGCTGGCGGCGGGCTCGGTGGCGGTGGCTGAATGGATGCAGCGATCCCGTTTTGGCGCGCAACTCGCGGCGATCCGGGAAAACGAGGATTCGGCGAAGGCGCTGGGCATCAATGTGTTCGCCGAGAAGGTCAAGGTGATGCTGATCTCAGGCGCCATCGGTGGTGTCGGTGGGTGTTTCTTTGCGCAGTATTTCCTGTACATCGATCCGCTGATCGCCTTCGGCACCGACAAGTCGGTCGAGATGCTGCTGGTCGCCATGATCGGCGGCGCCGGCACCGTCTACGGCCCGCTGGTGGGTTCGGTGTTGCTGGCGCTGGTCAGCGATGTCACGCGCACATTGACGCAGATCCAGGGTCTGTCGCTGGTGCTGTACGGTGGCCTGCTGGTGGTCATCATCGCCTTCCTGCCCAACGGCCTGATCGACCTGTTCAGTCGCAAGCGTGGTGGCGGCAAAGCGGGGAGCAAGAAATGATGTTGCAGGTATCGCACCTGAGCAAGGTCTTTGGTGGCCTGCGCGCGGTCGACGACGCCAGCCTGCAGGTCGACGAGGGCCGCATCGTGGCGCTGATCGGACCCAATGGCGCCGGCAAGACCACCTTGTTCGCTTGCATCGCCGGCTTCCTGCCGGTCAATGCCGGACGGGTCGTTTTTATGGGGCAGGACATCACCGGCTGGCCGGTGCACCGCATCGCGCGCGCCGGCATGGTGCGCACGTTCCAGATCACGCAGCCGTTCGCCAAGCTCACGGTGCACGAAAACATCGCGGTGGGTGCGTACCAGCAGTTCCCTGACCGCCACGAAGCCTGGGAACATGCACGCGCCGTGGCGCGCCAGGTCGGCATGGATGGCATGCTCGCACAACCGGCGTCCGGGCTGACAGTGGCCGGGCGCAAGCGGCTGGAACTGGCCCGCGCGTTGGCCACCGGCCCGAAACTGCTGCTGCTCGACGAGGTGATGGCCGGGCTCAATCCGACCGAAATCCTGGAGATCATCGGCATCATCCGCGCGATCCGCGACAGCGGCGTGACCGTGCTGCTGATCGAACACGTCATGCATGCGGTGATGAGCCTGTCGGACCACATCTACGTGTTGTCGTACGGCAAGATCATCGCGCAAGGTACGCCGCAGGAAGTGGTGAACAACCCGGCCGTGATCGAGGCCTATCTCGGTCGCGGCAGTGCCGACCCGTCAGCCAATGCGCCGCCGGAGGTAGCCCATGCTTGAAGTACGCCAGCTGCATGCCGGCTACGGCAGCGTCGAGATCCTGCGCGGCATCGACCTCGACGTGGGCAAGGGCGAGATCGTCGCGGTTCTGGGCAGCAACGGCGTGGGCAAGTCGACGCTGAACAACAATATCTCGGCGCTGTACAAACCGTTTTCCGGATCGATCAAGTTCGAGGGGGAGGAACTGGTGGGGTTGAGCTCGACCGAGATCGTCAAGCGTGGCGTGATCCATGTGCCCGAGGGGCGACGCGTGTTCCCGAACCTGAACGTGCGCGAGAACCTGGAGACTGGCAGCCTGGTGCGCGGTCGCGCGCGGCGCGCCGACAACATGGAGAAGGTGGTCGCCATCTTCCCGCGCCTGAAGGAGCGTTTCAGCCAGTCGGCGGGAACCCTTTCCGGTGGCGAGCAGCAGATGCTGGCGATCGGTCGCGGTCTGATGGCCGAACCGGTGCTGCTGATCATGGACGAACCCTCGCTGGGTTTGTCGCCGCTGCTGGTCGAGGAGATGTTCGCACTTATCGTGCGGATGAACGGCGAAGGCCAGGCTATCCTGTTGATGGAGCAAAACGCGGTGCAGACGCTGGCGATCGCGCACCGGGGCTACATCATCGAGAACGGCGCGGTGGCGATGCAGGGCGCGGCGCGCGACTTGGCGAACGATCCGGACCTGCGCAAGAACTACCTGGGCCTGTAGATGATGGATGGCAAGCCGCTTGCGCAGGCTCAACCCGAGTTGGCAGGCCGGCGCCTGCTGGTCACCGGTGCCGGTTCCGGCATCGGCCTGGCCACGGCGGCGCTGCTGCAAGGCCACGGGGCCCGGGTGGCTGCCGTTGTGCAGGACGCGACGCAGGCTGCGCTGGCGCGCGACGCGATGCCCGGCGCCCTGGTGCTGCAGCAGGACTTGCTGGATGAGGCCGGTTGTGTCACGTTGCCCGCGCGCGCAGCGGACGGCCTGGGCGGACTCGATGGCCTGGTCTGTTGCGCCGGCATTTTTTTCAAAAAGGGTTCGGACGACACCAGCGCGCAGGAGTGGCGCCAGACACTGGAGCTGAACCTGACGTCGACTTTCCTGTTGACGCGCGCGGCAATCGCCCGCATGCGCCTGGATCGTGCACCACACGCCAGCGTGGTTGTGGTCACCAGCCAGATCGGGCTGGTGGGTCACGCGCGCGGCGCAGCGTATGGCGCGTCCAAGGCCGGTCTTAACGGCATGGTCAAGTCGCTGGCGCTGGAATGGGCGATTGAGGGCATCCGCATCAACGCCGTCGCGCCGGGACCGGTGCGCACCGCCATGGTGGCTGCCGTCACCGCCGACCCGGTGGCGCTGGCCGCGATGGAGCAGAGCATTCCGATGGGCCGGCTCGGCGAGCCAGGCGAGATCGGCGAGTTGGTCAGTTTCCTGTTGTCCAGCCGTGCGGCATTCATCACCGGGCAGGTGATCTGTGCCGACGGGGGCTTCACCGCGCAATGACCGAGCCTACCCCGTCCACGCGCACACTGGCCGACATGGCGCAGGTGATCCGCAGCAAGAACGCCGGACCGACCCAGCTGACGATTGACGTGTTCCTGATGGATGCAGCCGGGTACGCGCTGGCTGCAAACAGCCCGGCCATGTCCTGCGCGGCGGTGGCCGCGCGGTACGGTATACCCGTACAGCAGGTGCAACGCCATCTGCTGGCCGACATCCATGCCATCAAGTACGTATTGCCCCGCGCGATCGTGGCCGGCAGCCCCGGCGATGGCGATGTTTACGGCGCGCAGCAGCACGGGCCCATGCTGGACATCGTGCCATGAGCCGCCGGGCAGCTCCCAAGGCGAATCCCGCAGTGCGCAGAACGGGGTTGCTCCAGTGAACGCGACCGCGCGCCTGCTGCAATCCCACCGTCCCGGTGATGAACCGCTGCGGGTGTTGTCCGCATCCGGCCAGCTGGGTTACGGCATTCCCGAAGACGCGTTTCGGCGTGGCATGGCACATGCGCCACATGTGATCGGTTGCGACATGGGCTCCATCGACCCAGGGCCGTATTACCTGGGTGCCGGCGTCATGGCCGCGCCCGAGTCCATGGTCGAGCGCGATCTCGAGTTGGTGTTGTGCGCCGCGCGCGAGGCCGACGTTCCGCTGATCATCGGCAGTGCGGGAACAGCGGGCGCCGGCGTGCACCTGGACGCGACGCTGGCCATCGTGCAGCGCATCGTGGCCCGCCGCGGCCTGCGCTTGCGCCTGGCCACGATCCGCAGCGACATTCCGGCCGCGCAGGTGGTCTCGGCGCTGCACGCTGGCGCGCTCGATGCTATCGGTGCCATCGACCAGCCGTCGCCTGACGCCATCGAGGCCTGCAGCCATATCGTCGGCCAGTGCGGCACCGAAACCTTCGAGCGCGCGTTGGCGCTGGATCCGGATGTCGTGATCGCCGGACGCGCCTGCGACACCGCGATCTTCGCCACCCTGCCGGCCATGCTCGGGTATCCGCTTGGATTGTGCCTGCACATGGCCAAGATCATCGAGTGCACCTCCTTGTGTTGCCGCCCCGGCGGGCGCGACGCGATGCTGGCCGAACTGACGCTGGCGCATTTCACGCTGGCGAGCATGAACCCGGACGCACACGCCACGCCGGCGTCGGTCGCGGCCCATGCGCTGTATGAGCAGGCCGATCCGTTGCAGGTGGAGGAGCCGGGCGGCAGTCTGATGTTGCACGATGCTTGGTACGAGGCACTGGATGCGCATCGAACGCGGGTCGGTGGTGCTCGTTTCCTGCCGCGCGAAAGGCCCAGCCTGAAGGTCGAAGGCGCCAGCTGGCTGGGCGAACGCGTGGTGTTGCTGGCCGGCGTCGCCGACCCAGTGCTGCTGCGGGTCTTGCCGCAGGCGATTGCCGAAGTCGAGCAGCGGGTGCGGACCCTGGTTGCGGGCGATTGGCAGTTGTTTGCGCATGTCTATGGGCAAGGCGCCGTGCGAGAGCTCGCGCCCGCGCTGCAGGCGACGCACGAGGCCGGGCTGGTGCTCGAGTTTATCGCGCCGCAAGCGGCGCTGGCGCGCACCGCAGCGGGGGTTTTCAAGCAGAACCTGTTGCACCATGCCTACCCGGGCCGCATTGCGACGGGTGGAAATCTGGCGTTTGCGTTCACGCCGAGCGAGATTGACGCGCAATCAGCTTACCGCTTCGTGCTCTACCACGTGATGCGCGACGCGCCGTTGGATATGCTCTTCCCGGTAGCGGCCACCGATCTGGATGGCCGCAGCCACCATTGAAGACACGCCATGGCCACCATATTGCCCCTGCCCAAGTACCACCAGATCTACTTGGTGTTGCGCGAACAATTGAATGAAGGGCGATTTGCCCAGGGGCTCCCGCCCGAGATGGTGCTGAGCAAGGAGTTCGGTGCCGGCCGCGTGACCGTGCGCCGCGCGCTGGAGCAACTGGCCAACGAGGGTCTGATCATCCGCCGCGCCGGGCGCGGAACCCATCCTGCGCCGGCCGAGGAGGTGGTGCCGGGTGACGGGCCCCAGGGTGCACGGCGTCGCGCAAAAAAGGGCATGAGCGGCCTGCTCGAGAACATCGTCAGCATGAGCATGCGCACCTCGGTCAAGGTGATCGAGGTGCGCACCATCCACGCCTCGCACAGCGTGGCCGAGGCCTTGCAGATACCGTTCGGCGCGATGGTGCAGAAGGCGGTGCGCCGGCGCAGCTCCAAGCTCGGTCCGGTGTCCCATATCACCACCTACGTGCCGGACGAACTGGCGCAGCGATTCGGGCGCAAGGACCTGCTGCGCAAGCCAATCCTGCGGCTGATCGAGGAGTCTGGCGTCGAGATGGGGCGAGCCCGGCAGACGGTGTCGGCGCGCCAGGCGGACGCCGCGGTCGCCCGCGAACTGGAAGTGGCCGTCGGCACCGCCTTGCTGGCGGTGAACCGCATCGTGTTCGACGTCAATGATCGCCCGGTGCAGTGGCTCCACGGCCTGTACCGCCCGGATCGCTACGAATACCAAATGGACGTCTCGCAGGTCGGCAGCGTCGATGCGCGCATTTCGGTCAAGGAGAGTCTCTCGGAATGAATGCTTTGTCCGCGTGCATGCGCGGACCAACCAACAGGGATGTCATGACCACACCACACAATCCACCGCACACGTTGGCGCAGAAGCTGATCGCGCGGGCTGCCGGGCGGCCTCATGTCGACGTCGGCGAGATCGTCAACTGCCAGGTCGACCTGGCGATGTTCCACGACTCGTCGGGGCCGCGCCGCCTCAAGCCGATGCTCGAGGAACTGGGCGCGACGATCTGGGACAAGTCCCGGATCGTGCTGGTGATGGACCACTACGTGCCGGAGCAGGACGACGAGTCGCGCCGCATCGTGCGCATCGCGCGCGACTGGGCGCGTGAACAGAACCTGCCACATGTCTACGACAGCATCGGCATCTGCCACGTGGTGCTGCCGCAAAAAGGGCATATCCGGCCGGGCTTGTTCTGTGTCGGCGGTGACTCGCATTCACCCACCGGCGGCGCTTTCGGCACCTACATGTTCGGCATCGGCGCCACCGAGATGCTGGGTGTCGTCGTCACCGGCCAGTTGTGGGTGCGGGTGCCGCAGACGCTGCGCATGGTGTGGAACAACCAGCTCCCGGCCGGGCTCACCGCCAAGGACATGATGTTGCACATGATCGGGCGTTTTGGCATGAATGGTGGCCAGTACCAGGCGGTGGAATTCTGCGGTGCGGCGGTGCAGGCCTTGTCGATGCAGGAGCGCATGACGATGTCCAACATGAGCGCCGAGATGGGCGCCCAGGTCGGACTGATCGCGCCTGACGAGACGACCCGGGCCTGGCTGGCCGAGCGCGGCGTTGCCGTGAACGACCTGTCCGACTGGTGCACCGACCCGGGCGCGACTACGGTGGACCAAGTCTTCGATGCCGCGACGCTCTCGCCCCAGGTGGCTGCGCCGCACAGCCCGGCCAACACCCGCGGCGTGGAATCGTTTGCCGAAGTGGCGGTGCAAGTGGCGTATATCGGTGCCTGCACCGGTGCCAAGCTCGACGACCTGCGCGCTGCAGCCCGGGTGCTGCGCGGGCACACGGTGGCATCGGGCATGCGCCTGATGGTGGCACCGGCCAGTCAGCACGACCAGGAGCAGGCTGAGCTGGAGGGTGTGATGGGCGTGCTGCGCGATGCCGGAGCTGAGGTGCTGCCGACGGCCTGCGGCGCCTGTTCCGGTTATGGCGGCAGCATCCCGGATGGCGCCAATGTCATCGCCACCACCGCGCGCAATTTCAAGGGACGCATGGGCTCTGCCACAGCGCAGGTTTACCTGGCCTCGCCGTATACGGTGGCGGCATCGGCCTTGCGCGGGCGCATCACCGACCCGCGGGAGATGCTGCAATGAATGGACAAATGGCCATCGCGGCGGCTCAGCACCGGGTCTGGAAATTCGGTGACGACATCGACACCGACGTACTGGCGCCAGGCGCCTACATGAAGCTGGGCATCGACGGCATCGCGCCGCATTGCCTGGAGGCGGTGCGTCCGGAGTTTGCCGCCCAGGTTGGGCCGGGCGACGTGCTCGTGGCCGGTGTCAACTTCGGCATCGGCTCCTCGCGCGAGCAGGCCGCAGACGCGCTGGTGTACCTGGGTGTGCGTGCCGTGATCGCGCCGTCATACAGCGGCCTGTATTTCCGCAACGCGTTCAACCTCGGCCTGCTGCTGCTGACCTGTGCGCGTGCCGGCGAACTGGCGGACGGCGAGACTGTCACGCTCGATTTGCGGGCATTGACGGTCACGAGCGCTGCCGGCGTGTCACTGCCGTGTGAACCGATACCGGAATTCCTGCTCGACATGGTGGCCGCCGGCGGCCTGCTGAACCAGTTGCGCCAGCGGATGGGAGCCAGTCGATGATGTCCCCGACCGTGCAACGCGACGAGCTGCCCGTGGATACACCGCATGTGCCAGTGGTGATCGTCGGCGCCGGCGCCTGCGGCCTGACGGCCGCGATCGGGCTGCGCGCGCGCGCAGTCGACTGCGTTTTGCTTGAGCGCGATGCGCGACCCAGCGGCTCGACGGCCTTGTCGTCCGGCTTCATTCCCGCGGCCGATACACGCCTGCAGCGCGCACTGGGCATTGCCGATTCGCGCGAAACGTTCGCCCAGGACGTGCAGGCCAAGGCGCACGGCGACGCGGCGCAGCATCTGGTGGATGCGTATACCGGCGCGGTGGCGCAAGCCATCGACGCGCTGGAGCAGCAGGGCATCGTGTTCGAGGTGCTCGATGGTTTCCTGTATCCAGGCCACCGGGCGCGGCGCATGCATGCGGTGCCCGAGCGCACCGGTGCGGCGCTGATGGACCGCCTGGAGCGCACCGCGCTGGCCGCGGGGGCCGATATCCTGACCGACGCGGTGGTGCGTGTGTTGTACCTGGATGCGGACGACCGCGTCCGGGGCGTCGGATATACACGTCCCGACGGCACGCTGGAGCAGTTGCGCTGCGATGTGTTGCTGCTGGCCTGTAATGGTTTTGGCGGCAACCCGGAGATGGTCCGCGAGCTGCTGCCCGAGATGGGTGAGGCGATTTTTGGCGGCCATGTTGGCAACGACGGCAGCGCGATCCTTTGGGCGCGCCAGATCGGCGCCCGGCTGGCCGACCTCGGGGGTTACCAGGGCCACGGTTCGTGGGCCACGCCGCAAAATGCGCTGATGAGCTGGGCCATGATGATGCAGGGCGGGGTGCAGATCAATGCGCGGGGCATGCGGTTCCATGACGAGACCCAGGGTTACTCCGAGGCGGCGGTGCACGTGCTGGGCCAGCCCGGGGGCGTGGCCTGGAACGTGTTCGATGGCCCCTTGCTCGACTTGGCGCGCAGCTTCCCTGATTTCGTTGAGCTGGAGAAGACCGGCGCCGTCCGGACCGCCAACGATGTGGATGCGCTCGCGCAGCTGATCGGTTGCGAGGTGCAGGTATTGCGCGATACGCTGGCAGCCGTGGCGCCGGGCACAGCGGATGCACTGGGGCGTAGTTTCCAGCGTGTCCTGCAGCCTCCCTACCTTGTGGTCAAGGTCACCGGGGCGTTGTTCCATACCCAGGGGGGCCTGGATATCGACGCCGATTGCCGTGTATTGCGCACATCCGGCGCGCCGTTTGCGAACCTGCTGGCCACCGGGGGCGCGGCCCGTGGCGTGTCCGGCAACGCGGTCTGGGGCTACCTGTCCGGCAACGGATTGCTCAGTGCGGTGGGCGGTGGCTGGATCGCGGCCCGCACCGCCGCCGACATGCTGGCGCACGCCGCCCGATGAGCGCCCCCAACCCTGGCTTCACCAGGCCCCCCGAGGGGGGTGCGAGGAAACTTGGGAGCGGCCCGGCGTTTCGTTATGAGCGCCCCCAACCCTGGCTTCACCAGGCCCCCCGAGGGGGTGCGAGGAAACTTGGGAGCGGCCCGGCGTTTCCTCATGAACCCACAACAAGGAAATCCCGGCATGATTGAAACTCTGCGACAACGGCTGCAACAAGACCGGGTGCTGCTGGCGCCCGGAATCTACGACGCCTTCACGGCCCTGATCGCCGAACAAAGCGGCTTCGAGGCCTTGTACCTGTCCGGCGCGTCGATTGCCTATACCCGGCTCGGCCGCTCCGACGTCGGCCTGACCACGGCCACCGAAGTGGCGGACACGCTGGCACGTATCACCGAGCGGGTGTCGGTGCCGGTGATCGTCGACGCCGATACCGGATTCGGCAACGCACTCAACACCATCCGCACCGTCAAGTTGTTCGAGCGCGCGGGCGCGGCCATGTTGCAGCTCGAGGACCAGACATTTCCCAAACGTTGCGGACACCTGGATGGCAAGACCGTGGTTCCGGTGGCCGAGATGTGCGGCAAGCTCAAGGCGGCGCTCGACGCCCGCACATCGGAGCAGACCTTGATCCTGGCCCGTACCGACGCGCTGGCCGTGGAAGGTTGGGATGCCACGATGGCGCGGGCCCAAGCCTATCTGGAATGTGGCGTCGACGTGCTGTTCATCGAGGCCTTGCGTTCGCCTGAACAGATGGCCAAGGCCTGCGCGCAGTTCGCGCAGCGTATTCCCTTGCTGGCCAACATGGTCGAAGGCGGGTTGACGCCGGTGCAGGGTGCCGACGCGCTGGGAGAGATGGGTTTCCGGGTCGTCATCTATCCGGGAGGCACAGCCCGGGCAGCGGCGTTTGCACTGCAGAAGTACTACGCCAGCCTGCACCAACACCAGAGCAGCTTGCCGATGCGTGATGCGATGCTCGACTTTGATCAGCTCAACGCCCTGATCGGAACACCGGAGCTGCTGGCGCTGGGCAAGCGCTACGAATAGGTGTTGCGCAAAGGCGTGACGGGGAGCTGGCGCACGGTGGCCCGGACCGGGGCAAAATGGGCTTGTCCGCGTCAAAGCCCCAGCCGGCTCCCATCACACCATGACCGATATCCAGACCTGGCTCGCATCCCATGATCTAGCCAAGTACGCAGCCGAGTTCATTGCCCAGGATGTCTCGGTCGACCTGCTCGCCGACCTGACCGATGACGACCTGCGCGAACTCGGCGTCGCGTCGCTGGGCGACCGCAAGCGCCTGCGCAAGGCCGCAGCGCCGGTGGTGTCTGCGTCCACGTCTGCCGTGCCAGCGGCCACGACCTCGGCGCCAGTGCCAGCTGTGGGCCGTCAGCCGGTGCCCAACGAGGAGGGCGAGCGGCGCCACGCCACGGTGATGTTTTCCGACCTCACCGGCTATACCGCGCTTAACGAGGCCTTCGATCCGGAGGAAGTGGAAGCAATCATGTCGCGCATCAAGCGCGAGGCCATCGCCGTCATTGAACGCCATGGCGGGCGGGTGAACCAGTTCGTCGGCGACGAAGTGATGGCGATGTTTGGAATACCGGTGGCGCGTCGCGACGACGCGCGCCGGGCCATCCGTGCGGCGCTCGAACTGCACCACATCGTCGACGGCATTGCGGCCGGTGTGTCGGAGCGACTCGGTCGTGTGCTGTCCATGCACACCGGCCTACATACCGGCCTGGTCATCGCGCGTCGCAGCGACTCGCGCTCGGGTGACTTCACGCTGACCGGCGACACCGTCAACACCGCGGCGCGGCTGCGCGGCTTTGCCGAGCCCGGCCAGGTGGTCGTCAGCCCGCAGACCTGGCAGCAGGTGGCTGAGCATTTCGAAGGCGAGGCCGGTCGGGCGGTCGAGGTCAAGGGCAAGGAACGGCCGATGGTGCCGCACCGCATCCTGGGCGAACGGGCCGTGCCCAAGGGCGGCACGCGCCCGCTGGTCGGACGTGCGGAGGAGATGCAGCAATTCGAGACCCTGGTGCATGGCTGCCTGTCGCGCCAGCGCGGACGCATTGTGTTCGTGCGCGGTGATCCGGGCCTGGGCAAATCGCGCCTGGTCGCGGAGTTCCTCGATGTGGCGCGTGAACGCGGTCTGGTCGGCCATGCGACCACCATCCTCGACTTTGGCGCACACACCGGGCATGACGCGATGCGCGCGCTGGTGCAAAGCCTGCTGGGACTGGCGTCGGATGCCGACGAAGCGGCCCGGCGCGACGCGCTGGAGCGTGCCGCGCTGACGGGCGTGGATGGCGCCGATCTGACGCCCTATCTGTTCGAAAGTCTCGACGTGTCGCCCGGCTCCAAGGTGCGGGCCTTGTTGTCGGCGCTCGATGACGGCACCCGGCGCGGCTTGACGGTCGATGCCCTGGGGCAACTGGTGCGCCAGCAGGTCCTGCGTTCGCCGGCGCTGCTGCTGGTGGAAGATATCCACTGGGCCGACGCCTGGACACTGCGCCAACTCGGCGCCTGGTTGTCGCTGGCGTCGGGTCAGGCCCTGCTGGTGATGTTCACGACCCGCTTCGCCGGTGACCCGAGCCTCGGGGATTGGCGCAGCGTATTGCACAGTCTGCCAGTGTCGAGCATGGATCTGGGTCCGCTGGATGCGGACGAGGCCATGCGACTGGCGGCCGGGGCCGCGTCCATCTCCGAAGCCCTGTTGCGCAGTTGCGTCGAGCGCGCCGAAGGTAATCCGCTGTTCCTGGAGCAGCTGCTGCTCAATGCCGGCGACGAAAGCGCGACCAGCCTGCCGGGGTCAATCCAGGCGCTGATCCAGGCCCGCATGGACCGGCTTGCGGCGTCCGACAAGAACGCGCTGCAGGCTGCGGCGGTGCTGGGACAGCGCGCACCGCTGGCCGCGATCCGCCATCTGGTCGGGGACGCGGTCTACGACCCGCGGCTGCTGGTCGACCAGTTCCTGCTGCGTCCGGAAGGCGATGAACTGGTGTTTTGCCACGCGCTGATCCGTGACGGTGCCTACGCCTCGCTGCTGCATGCGCGCCGGCGCCAGTTGCACCAGGAGGCTGGCAGCTGGATTGCAGGCCAGGACGCTGCTCTTGCCGCCGAACATTACGAGCGGGCCGAGGATCCGCGTGCCGCTGCGGCCTATCTGCAGGCCAGCGAAGCGCAGGCCAGTCGCTATCGCAATGCGGAGGCACTGGATCTGGTCGAACGGGCGCTCAAGCTGCCCGATCTGGCGGGACTGGAGTTTGCGCTCAGGCTGGCGCGGGCCAGGCTTCTACTGGCGGTCGGCCATGCCGCCCAATCCATCGAAGCCAGTGGCCAGGCAATCGACGTCGCGAAAGGCGATGCCGAGCGCGCCGTGGGCCTGATCGCGTTGGCCTCGGGCATGCGGCTGGTAGACCGAACCAAGGAAGGCCTGGACGTACTTGCGCAGGCGCAGCCCTTGGCTGAGCGGGCGGGGCTGACGCTGGATCTGTCGCGACTGCACGAGTTGCGCGGCAACCTGCTGTTCGTGCTCGGGCAACCGGAAGAATGCCAACGCGCCCACGAAACTGCGCTGGCGCTGGCCCGTGAGGCTGGATCGCCCGAGGCTGAATGCGCCGCGCTGGGCGGACTCGGCGACGCCAGATATGCGCAGGCCCGGATCGTCACGGGGGCGCGCCTGATCGAAGACTGCGTGGCGATGGCGCGCGAGCAGGGTTTTCTCAAGGTCGAAATGGCCTATTTGCCGATGTTGGCCTGGGCAGGCCTTTACATGATGCAGTTGCCCAGGGCGATAGAAATCGGCAAACAGGCACTGGCGATGGCCACGCGCCTGCGCAACCCACGGGCCGAATTGATGGCCTTGTCGCAGATGGTCATGTTAGATGGCTGCGTACGCGGCAATCACCGCGAGGCCATGCCATGGATTGAGCGGGCGCTCGAGGGCGCGCGAACGCTGGGAAGCCGTCGTATGGAGGCGGTCAGCTGGTTTTTTCGCGCCCTGCTGCTCATGCGCGCCGGCGAGCTGGATGCGGCCCGTTCGGAACTGGCGCACGCATTCGAGCTATTCGGTTCAGATAGCGGAACACTGACCTTCGTCGGGCCTCAGCTGTACGGCGTGCAGGCGCTGCTGTCAACCGATGCGCCATCGCGGCGCAAGGCATTGGCCAGCGGTGAGGCCCTGCTCAAGACCAATGCGCTGAGCCACAACCATTTCGTGCTGCTGGACTTCGCAATCCAGTCTTCGCTCGACGGCGCGGACTGGGACGAAGTGCTGCGTTTCTGCGACTCCCTCGAGGCCTATTGCGCTGCCGAGCCTTTGCCGTGGTCTGACTTCATCGTTGCGCGCGGCCGCGCGCTGGTGCGCCAGGGCAGGGGCGAGGGCGACGGCGAACTGGTGCAGCAGTTGCAGTTGTTGCGCCAGCAGGCCGCCGACTGCGAGATGAATTTCTATCTGACCAGCATCGACGCGGCGCTGACACGCCTGGATCAAGCAAGCGCTTGACCCTGGCAATGGCTCAAGAAGCCTTGGCCTTCTTGCGCCGGTTGCGCACCCAATGGTTGAGCGACTCCACCGCAATCGAGAAACCGAGTGCGAAATAGACATAGCCCTTGGGTACATGCATGCCGAAGCCGTCGGCGATCAGCAACATGCCGATCAGCAGCAGGAAGCTCAGCGCCAGCATCTTTACAGTCGGATGGTTGGACACAAAATTGGCCAGCGGCGTCGAGGCGATGATCATGATGATCATCGCGATGACCACCGCCACCACCATGACCCACAGATGGTCGGCCATGCCGACTGCGGTGATGACCGAGTCGAGCGAGAAGATGATGTCGATCACGGCGATCTGCAGCACGACGCCGCGGAACGTGACGCCGACCGCCCCCGCCGGAGAATCCGGCGCGTCATGGTCACCCTCGACTATCTCGCCGATCTCGACGGTGGCCTTGTAGAGCAGGAACAGGCCGCCGGTGATCAGGATGATGTCGCGCCACGAGAAGTCATGGCCCGAGATATTGAAGACCGGTGCCGTCAGGCCGACGATCCAGGCCAGCGCCGCGAGCAGCATCAGGCGGGTGATCAGGGCCAGCGAAAGACCGATCTTGCGTCCCATGGCGCGCTGGTGCGCTGGCAGGCGGCTGGTCAGGATGGCGATGAATACCAGGTTGTCGATGCCCAGCACAATTTCCAGTGCCGTCAGCGTCAGCAGTGACAACCAGATCTGCGGATCGTTGATCCAGGCGAAGGTGAAGAATTCCATGCGGTGGCCGAGTCGGGAAAAAGGCGGATTCTCCCATGCGCGGGTTTATGGCCCTTGGAGTGCGAAGGTATTTTCATTTACCGGCAAGGTTTGCTGCGCGCGCCCGGCAACGTCGATCAGCCGCAGGCGACTCTGCCGCGGCGCTGTGATGGTGATCAAGACGACGCGGCTTTCGAGCACACCGTGTCGATGTCGATGATGCATTGAGGCCGCGCATGCCACGGGTCATTGCGCCAGGCAAGTTGCTCAGGAATCGACCGACGCACTCCAGCGAGTGCCCCAGGCGTCTTCGAGTTTGCGCCGGTCGTGCTTGGTGGGTCGCCCTTGCGTCAGGCTCAGTGCCGGCTCGGTGCCCATGCGCCGTTGCTCGGCCATCTGCTGGCGCAGTTGCAGGCTATCCGCGGTTTCCTCGTATAGCTGCTGCGCCACCGGCGCGGGGCCGCGCTTGTCGCTGATGCCGCGCACGACCACGGTGCGCACGATGGCGTTGTGGCGCATCTCGACGGTGTCGCCGCAGCGCACATCCCGCGCCGGCTTGACCTCGACGTCGTTGATCTGCACCCGGCCCTTGCCGATGTCATCCGTGGCCAGGCTGCGCGTCTTGTAGAACCGGGCAGCCCACAACCATTTGTCGATCCGAACTTTGTCCATCGTTGCTTATTGTGACAGCCTACAAAGTGTTGGTGCCCGAGCAAAAATTGCTGCGCAATTTGTTGATCCGGCACACAAGGTGGACAGCCGACTTCCGACAAAGTGTTGGTGCCCGAGCAAAAATTGCTGCGCAATTTGTTGATCCGGCACACAAGGTATCAGGGTGATGCGGCCAGCGGCAGGCGCACGGTGGCGTCCAGGCCGTCGATCCGGCCATGTGATTCCCGGTTGTCCAGCGCGATTTGCCCTCCCAGGGCCAGCGCAATTTCGCGGCAGATCATCAGGCCTAATCCGGAGCCATCACTGCGCCCGGCGGAAAACGGCTGGAACAGCCGCGCGCGCAATCCGGCCTGGATGCCGGGCCCACTGTCAGATACGGTCAACGCGGCGAAATGGCGGTCGATCAGCAGACGCACACCCAGCACGCTGCCTTCGGGTGCGTGCTTGATCGCGTTGTGCAGCAGGTTGCGCACCAGTTCGCGCAACATCCATTCGTGCGCGCGTATCGGCGCTTGCGCGGTCACGATGCCGAAGTCCAGATTCTTGTCGGCGATCAATGGCGCCAGGTCCAGCGCGATCGCGCGCGCGATAGTGGCGAGGTCCAGCACCTGGGTGTCGGACTGCTGGCGCAGCTGTTCGACCTTGGCCAGCGCCAGCATCTGATTGGCCAGCACGGTGGCACGTTCGACCGTGTGGTTGATCTCGTGCAAGGCCTGGGTCGCCGGCACATCGGCGCGCAAGGCCGATTGCACCTGCACCTTGAGTACTGCCAGCGGCGTGCGCAACTGGTGCGAGGCGTCGCGCACAAAGCGCTTCTGGTTGTCGAGCAGGTTGTGCAGCCGCGCCATGACCTGGTTGGTGGCATCGACCAGCGGTCGCAATTCGCGCGGCAGGTCGGGCGCGGCGATGGGGGTCAGATCGTCTTCGGCGCGCAGGCGCAGGCCGGCGCTGAGGTCGCGCACCGGCCGGGTGGCGCGTTGTACCACCAGCAGCACCACCAGCGCGATCACGATCGCCAGCAGGCTCTGGCGCAGCAAGGTGTCGAACAGAATCTGGCGCGCCAGTGTCTGGCGCAACTCCAGTGTTTCCGCCACCTGGATCGTGACCATGCCAAGCCCCAGGCGACTGGCCACCGGCTGCAGCAACACCGCCACGCGCACCGCGTCGCCGCGCACCGTGTCGTCGTAGAAATCGACCAGTGCCGCGTATGGCCCCTGGTCGGGCAGTCGACCACGCCACTGCGGCAATTCAGGAGTGCCGTCGATCAACTCGCCCCGGACGGTGGAAATCCGGTACACCATGCGGCTGCGGTTGTCGGCCTCGAAGGCCTCGAGTGCCGCGTAGGGCACGTTGGTGCGAAAGCGCGCTTGCTCGTCCACGCCTTCGACCTCGATCAATTCCCCGATCGCCTTGGCCGACGCGAGCAAGGTGCGGTCGTATGCGGTGTTGACGGCATCCAGCGCCTGTCGGTACAGGGTGACGGTGTTGACCAGCATGAACAATCCGACCGGCACCAGGATGCCCACCAGCAGGTAGCGGCGCAGCGACAAGCCGGCGTGGGGTGTCCGTGTCTCAGCCATCGGCCTTGAGCAAGTAACCCAGGCCGCGCAGTGTGACCAGAGAGGCGCCGGTGCCGCCGAGCTTTTTGCGCAGACGATAGGCCACGACTTCGATCGCTTCGTATTGCACGTCAGGCTCGCCCGGAAAGACCACCTCGAACAGCTGCTCCTTGGCGACCGCGCGACCCGCGCGCTCCATTAGCGTGCGCATCATGCGCAGCTCGCGTGGGGTCAGATCCAGTATCTTGAACCCTTGGTGGACGGCCCCGCTGGCGGTATCGAGCCGCAGCGACCCGCATATGACCTGATCGGAGACAGGTTCGCCACTGGCGCCGGCGCCGCGTCGGTGCAAGGCCCGTACCCGCGCCTCGAGCTCGTCCAGGTCAAAGGGTTTGGCCAGGTAGTCGTCCGCCCCGGTGTTCAGTCCGATGACCCGGTCGCCGACGGTGCCGCGTGCCGTCAGGATCAGTACCGGTGTCAGCAGGCCGCCCTGGCGCGCCTGCGCCAGCACCTCCAGGCCATCGATGCCTGGCAGGCTCAGGTCGAGCAGCACCACGTCGGGTAGCTGCTGACGCCATATCTCAAGCGCCTGCAAGCCGTCGTCGCACAGCTGCACCCGCATGCCGCGGCGCTCCAGTGTGCGCTTCAGGCTCGTCTGCAGCGCGGGGTCATCTTCGATCAGCAACAGGCGCATCGCAGCACAACGGAATCTTGGTGTTTACCCTAGGATTTCCGGACAGCCGAATGACAGCCGGTCGGCGCATCATAGAAGAGTTCAGCAACTACAGGAGACATGCCATGCGTCGCGATACCTTTCTCAAATCCATGTTGGCAGCCGCTGCAGCTGGCACCTTGCCGCTGTCGGCATTTGCCGCGCCCAACGTCAAGATGATGATTCCAGCCAACCCCGGTGGTGGCTGGGATGGCACCGGCCGCGCCCTGGGCAAAGCGCTGATCGAAAGCAAGGCGGCCGACACGGTGCAGTACGACAACAAGGGCGGTGCCGCCGGTGTCATCGGTCTGGCGCAGTTCGCCAATGCCAACAAGGGCGATGGGAACGCGCTCATGATCATGGGCGCGGTGATGCTCGGTGGCATCATCACCACCAAGCCGCCGGTGGGCCTGGACAAGGTCACGCCGATTGCGCGTCTGACCAGCGAATACAACGTGTTCGTGGTGCCGGCCGAGTCCCCGTTCAAGACCATGAAGGATGTGGTCGAGCAGTTCAAGAAAGACCCGGGCAGCGTGAAATGGGGCGGTGGCTCCAAGGGCTCGACCGAGCACATCTCGGCCTCCATCCTCGCCGGCAAGGTCGGCGTCGATCCGAAGAAGGTCAACTACATTGCGTTCCGGGGCGGCGGTGAGGCAGTGGCCGCTATCCTTGGCAATAACGTCTCGGTCGGTGGCAGCGGTTACAGCGAGTTCGCCGAATACATCAAGGCCGGCAAGATGCGCGCCATCGGCGTCACGTCCGAGAAGCGCCTGCCCGGTGTGAATGTGCCGACGATGAAGGAAATGGGCTACGACGTGGTGCTGGGCAACTGGCGCGGCGTGTACGGCGCCCCGGACATCACCCCGGCACAACGTGCGGCCCTGACCGAGATGGTCATCAAGGCCACCAAGTCGGCTACCTGGCTGGAGGCGCTGGAGACCAACAAGTGGACCCCGGCGCTGCTCACGGGCCAGGCCTTCGACAGCTTTGTCGACGAATCCTTCTCCAGCCTGCGCGGCACCATGCACCTGGCCGGGATGCTGTGATCCGAAAGGGCGGGGCTCCGGGGCCGCAGACCCTGGTCGGTCTGGGCGTGATGGCCCTTGCCGTCGTCATCATCGTCGGCGCCTGGGATCTCCCGTCCAGTTCGGGTTATTCAGGTGTCGGTCCCAATTTCCTGCCATGGGTAGTGGGACTGGCCCTGCTGCTGTGCGGGGTGCTGGTGGTGTGGGAGGCCCGCACGCGCGGCGGATACCGCAACATGGAGGAGCCCACCGGCGCCGGCCATGGCTACTGGCCGGGCTTTGCCTGGATGTCGCTGGCGCTGCTGGCCAATGCGGCGCTGATCACCACGATCGGATTCATCCTGAGCTGCAGCCTGTGCTTCGTGCTCGCGGTGCGTGGCTTGCGCAGTGCTGACCGAAACGGCGGTGTGGCCGCCGGCGGTCGCGGCTGGGTCGCGCAGACCATGCGTGACGCGGCCATTGGTTTCGCGATATCCGCGCCGGTGTACTGGATGTTCAGCAAATTGCTGGCCATCAATCTGCCTGGCCTGACCTCAAGCGGATGGATCTGACCATGGATTTGTGGAACCAACTTTTGATGGGTTTTGCGACCGCAGCGACCCCGGTCAACCTGGTCTGGTGTTTTGTCGGCTGCGCCATCGGCACGGCCGTCGGCGTATTGCCCGGCATTGGCCCGGCTGTGGCCGTTGCCATGCTGTTGCCGATCACGACCAAGGTCGATGCCACGGCATCGATGATATTTTTCGCGGGCATCTATTACGGCGCCATGTATGGCGGCTCCACCACCTCGATTCTGCTCAATACGCCGGGAGAGACCGGCAGCATGATCACGGCGATGGAGGGCAACAAGATGGCCAAGAGCGGGCGTGCCGGAGCCGCTCTTGCCACGTCGGCCATCGGCTCGTTTGTGGCCGGAACCATCGCCACCGTGCTGGTGACGATGTTTGCGCCGTTGCTGGCCAATTACGCGGTCAAGCTCGGGCCGCCCGAATACTTCATGCTGATGGTGCTGGCATTCACCACCGTCAGTGCCGTGCTCGGGCGCAGCACCTTGCGCGGCATGGTGGCACTGTTCGTCGGCCTGGCCGCCGGCCTGATCGGCATGGACCAGATTTCCGGCCAGGTGCGCTACACCGCCGGTGTGCCGGAATTGCTCGACGGCATCGAGATTGTGCTGGTGGCCGTGGGCCTGTTTGCCGTGGCCGAAGCCTTGTATGCGGTGTTGTACGAGGGGGGGCCGCCGGACCAGCAGAACAAGCTCAGCCGGGTGCACATGAGCGCGTCGGACTGGCGCCGTTCGGTTCCGGCCTGGCTGCGCGGCACCGCCATCGGATTTCCTTTCGGCACCATCCCGGCGGGCGGCAGCGAGATTCCAACCTTCCTGAGTTACGCGGCCGAGAAGAAGTTCGCTAAAGGCGAAAACCTGTCGGAGTTTGGCACCAAGGGCGCGATCGAAGGCGTGGCCGGTCCGGAAGCGGCCAACAACGCCGCCATCACCGCGACGCTGATCCCGTTGCTTACGCTGGGGATTCCGACGTCGAATACTGCAGCTATCCTGCTGGGCGCATTTCAGAATTACGGCATCCAGCCTGGCCCCCAGTTGTTCACAACCTCAGCCACGCTGGTCTGGGCGCTGATCGCCTCGCTGTATATCGGCAACGTGATGTTGCTGATCCTCAATCTGCCGATGGTCGGTTTGTGGGTCAAGCTGCTCAAGATTCCCAAGCCCTACCTGTATGCCGGCATCCTGATCTTTGCCACGGTCGGTGTCTATGGCATGCGCCAGAGCGCATTCGACCTGGTGCTGCTGTACGCGATCGGCCTGATCGGCGTGGTGATGCGGCGTTACGACTTCCCGACCGCACCGGTGGTGGTCGGCATGATCCTGGGCCCGCTGGCCGAGGCCCAGATGCGCAACGCCTTGTCGATGGGCGAGGGCAACTGGATCATCTTTGTCGAGCGCCCGATGTCCGCCAGTCTGCTCGGTGTGGTGGTCGCGGTGCTGGTGCTGCCGCGGTTGGTGCGCGTCGTGTCGAAGCGGCGCGAAGCGCACTGAGGCCGAGCCAGCGCCAGGCCTTGGCGAGAGTCGCGCTGCGGCACCAGCACCAGCCTGTCCGCATCTTCCACCGGCAGTTGCGTGTGCGACGATGTTCAGGCGTACCGTGCCAGATCCGACCCCGCCGCATCTTTGAAAGTCTTACTAGTCTCAATAAATACCCTTCAGTTCATGAGTAATACTAAATGGTCTACATTTCGCACGCGCCACATTTTTGGTGCGAGCTGGTGATTCAGCATTCATTCTTGGAGATTCGTATGAAGAAGTCCCTCATCGCTACCGCCATTGCACTTGGCGCCACTTTCTCGGTGCAAGCCAAAGACATCGTCGACACCGCCGTGGCAGCCGGCAACTTCAGCACCCTGGCAACTGCTTTGAAGGCGGCCGGATTGGTCGACACGCTCAAAGGCAAGGGCCCGTTCACCGTGTTTGCGCCCACCGACGCCGCGTTCGCCAAGATCCCGAAAGCCGACCTGGATGCGTTGCTCAAGGACAAAGCGAAGCTCACCGCCGTATTGACCTACCACGTGGTGCCCGGCAAGGTAATGGCCGCTGACGTCAAGGCCGGCATGGTCAAGACCGTGCAAGGCTCCAGCATCACGGTGTCCACTGCCGGCGGTGTAATGGTTGACAAAGCCAAGGTCACTGCCACCGATATCGTGGCCGACAATGGCGTGATTCATGTCATCGACAGCGTGATCATGCCCAAGTAAGCCATTTGCGCGTGTCGCCATTGCCTGGCAGTGGCGGCGCCGCAATTGTCGACAGCCGGCTTGTCCGGCTGTTTGTTTTAGTGCGGACGTTACCATCTGCGCATGCCCGATCAGACCGCCGACGCCTTGCCCGTATCGCCGCCAGATCCGTCGGCTGGTGCGGCGCATGGCCTGCCGCTGGACGCGCAGGGCATCCTGGAACTGGCGGCGCGCTCGATGTTCCATCTGTTCTCGAGCATCAGCCAGGGTATGTTCCTGGTCGATCGGAGCGGGCGTATCGTCTGGGTGAATGAAGGCTATCAGCGTTTTTTGCCGGCGCTGGGTTTTTCGTCGCTGGACCAGTTCATGGGCCACATGGTCGAGGATGTGATTCCCAACACGCAGATGCGCCGCGTGCTCGAGACCGGTGAGGCCTATCTGATCGACCTGTTGACCAACCGGGCTGGCACCTTTGTGGTCAGCCGCATTCCGCTGCGCGACGATGACGACGCGGTAATCGGCGCCATCGGTATTGTGTTGTTCGACCATCCCGAGACCACGCTGCAACCCCTGATCAGCAAGTTCGCGTTGATGCAACGCGACCTGGACGATGCGCGGCGCGAACTGGCCACCCAGCGGCTGGGCCAGGCCCGCCGTACCGGCGCGCGTCCCTCCAAATACACCTTCACCAGCTTTGTCGGCACCAGCGCTGCGGCGGTCGAGGTCAAACGCCAGGCCCGGCGCGCGGCGCAGTCCAACAGCCCGGTGTTGTTGCTCGGTGAGACCGGCACCGGCAAGGAACTGTTGGCCCACGCCATCCATGCCGCGTCCAGCCGCGCCGCCGGCCCTCTGGTCAGCGTCAATATCGCGGCCGTGCCCGACACCTTGCTCGAGGCCGAGTTTTTCGGCGTTGCCCCCGGCGCCTTCACCGGCGCCGATCGTAAGGGGCGCGATGGCAAATTCAAGCTCGCCGACGGTGGCAGCTTGTTTCTGGACGAGATCGGCGACATGCCGCTGGCTTTGCAAGCCAAGTTGCTGCGGGCATTGCAAGAGGGCGAAATCGAGCCACTGGGCTCGAACACGCTGGTGCCGTTTGATGCGCGCGTGATCGCGGCAACGTCGCGTGACCTGTCTGCCTGGATGCGCGACGGCCGGTTCCGCGAGGATCTGTATTACCGGCTCCATGTGTTGCCGATCCATGTGCCGCCGCTGCGTGAGCGGTGCAGCGACATCGCGGCACTGGTGGAGGCGCTGGGTGACGATATTGCACTGCGCAACGGCGTTGCATTGCCGGACATCACCGCAGATGCGCTCGAACTGCTCTGTGCGCAGGAGTGGCGCGGCAACATCCGCGAGCTGCGCAACGTGCTCGAGCAGTCGGCGATGCGTGGCGACAACCAGCATATTGACGCGGCGTTGCTGCGCCAGGTCCTGCTGCAATCCGGTGTCGAGCCCCGTGACCTGCCGCGTTCCGGCAGTCTCGCGGGCGGTGGGCAGTTGCCGGTGGGGCACGATCCTGACCTACTGCGTCCATTGGCCGAGCAGGTGGCCCAAGTAGAGCGCCGGGCCATCGCCGAGGCGATGCGTGCCACCGATGGCAACAAACTGGCGGCGTCGCGTTTGCTCGGCATTTCTCGCGCAACCTTGTACCAACGATTGTCTGAAATAGATACAAATGTCTGATAATTAGACGTGGTATTTGTATTTAATTCATACAATTCTTCACCTGAACGTTAAAAACATGTTGTAAATCAAGGCTTTGCACGTTGGCACGGAGCATGCTTTGTAGGGTCGTCCGATTCCTTTTGTGAGTCGATTTCCCATAATTTACCAACTGACTGGAGACAAACCATGCACCGTCGCACCCTGGTTGCGCTCGCCGCGATCGCCGCCACCGCCTTGACTGCCATGACGCCATTGAGGGCACAGGCGCAGGACAAAGAGGTCCGCATTGCCTTGATCGCCAGCAAGACCGGCCCGCTGGAGGCGTATGCCAAGCAGACCATCGTCGGCTTCAACATGGGTCTGAACTACGCGACCGGCGGAACCATGATGGTGGCTGGCAAGAAACTGGTTGTGATCGAGAAGGACGACCAGGGCAAGCCAGACGTCGGCAAGAGCCTGCTGGCGGCAGCGTATGCGGATGACAAGGTCGACATCGCAGTCGGTCCGACGGCCTCGCCGGTGGCACTGGCGATGTTGCCGGTGGCCGAGGAATACAAGAAGATCCTGCTGGTCGAGCCGGCAGTGGCCGATTCGATCACCGGCGACAAATGGAACAAGTACATCTTTCGCACCGGACGCAACAGTTCGCAGGATGCGGCGGCCAACGCCGCAGCACTGGACTCACCTGACAACGTGATTGCTATCCTGGCCAATGACAACGCGTTTGGCCGGGACGGCGTGAAGGCGACCAAGGAGTTCACCAAGAAGGCCAAAATCGTGCACGAGGAATACCTGCCGGTTGGCACCACCGATTTCACGGCCGGCCTGCAGCGCATCATCGACAAGCTCAAGGACCAGCCGGGCAAGAAATTCATTGCGGTGGCCTGGTCTGGCGCACCGGCGCCGTTCGCCAAGATCGCGGACCTCGATCTGGACAAGCGATTCGGCATCAAGCTGGCCACGGGTGGCAACATCCTGCCGGTGATGGTGGCGTACAAGCAGTTCCCGGGCATGGAGGGCGCCTTGTATTACTACTTCGGCATCCCGAAGAACCCGGCCAACGAGTCCTTGGTGGCCCAGCATTACAGCCAGTTCAAGACGCCGCCCGATTTCTTCACCGCCGGCGGTTTCTCCGCGGCGATGGCGGTCGTGACGGCGCTCAAGAAGACCAACGGTGACACCAGTACCAACAAGCTGATCAGCGCCATGGAGGGCATGAGCTTTGAGACCCCCAAAGGCACCATGACATTCCGCAAGGAAGACCATCAGGCCATGCAGTCCATGTACCACTTCCGGATCAAGGCCGACCCGGCGTTTGCCTGGGGTGTGCCGGAACTGGTGCGCGAGATCAAGGCCAGCGATATGGACATCCCGATCCGCAACAAGCGCTGAAAACGGCCGCTCGGCTACTGCGCGGGCGCGATGCGTCGTTGGGCGGTGCTCGCAATCCTCACGTACCCATAGTACGTTCCGGTTGCTGCGCTCCGTCCGCAATAGCCTCGCACCCGCTCGCTACGCCGCTCGCCCGTTTTCGGGCACGCTGATAGATGCAACAGTCAACGCCACCCCTTGCGGGTGGTGGCGTCAGCCTTCGCTTTAACCATGCTGCAAACCAAAGATTTGACGATCCGCTTCGGTGGACACGTGGCGGTGAACGCAGTCAGCTGCACTTTCGCGCCTGGCACGTTGACGGCCATCGTGGGCCCCAATGGCGCGGGCAAGACGACGTATTTCAATCTGATCTCCGGTCAGCTCAAGGCCAGCGCAGGTTCGGTCAGTCTGAACGGGCGCGACATCTCGTCGCTGGGCGTGTCGGCGCGTACCCACGCGGGGCTGGGGCGGGCGTTTCAGCTGACCAACCTGTTTCCCAATCTGTCGGTGGTCGAAAACGTGCGATTGGCTGTGCAGGCGACGCGCCGTGGCCGGCATCGTCATGGACTCAATCTGTGGAGCATATGGAGCGACCATCAGGTGCTGGCGGCCCGTGCCGACGAGATCCTGGAAACGGTAGCCATGTTGGACAAGGCCAACGCAGTGGTCGCGAGCTTGCCGCATGGCGACCAGCGCAAGCTCGAGGTGGCGCTGTTGATGGCGCTCGAGCCCGATGTTTTCATGTTCGACGAGCCCACGGCCGGCATGAGCGTGGACGAGGCCCCGGTGATCCTGGACCTGATCCGCAAGCTGAAAAACGATCCCAGCAAGATCATCTTGCTGGTGGAACACAAGATGGATGTCGTGCGCGAACTGGCCGACCGAATCATCGTGTTGCACAACGGCGCACTGGTGGCCGATGGCGAGCCGGCCGAGGTCATCGCGTCGCGCGTGGTGCAGGAGGCATACCTGGGTGTCTACCCGGAGGATACGGCCGATGCTGCGCCGGCAGCACCCACCCGAAAACCCGCAAAGGGAGCGCGCCCATGACCACCGCACTGCTCACGCTTTCCGGCGTTCATACCCACATTGGGGCCTATCACATCCTGCACGGCGTTGACCTCGTCGTGCCCAGGGGCGAGGTGACGCTGCTGCTCGGACGCAATGGTGCGGGCAAGTCGACCACGCTGCGCACCATCATGGGATTGTGGCGGGCATCCAGGGGCAGTCTCACATTCGATGGGCGCGACATTACGGCGCTGACGACGCCCGAGATTGCCGAATGCAACATCGCCTACGTGCCGGAAAACATGGGCATCTTCGCCGATCTGACGGTGCGCGAGAACATGTTGCTGGCGGCGCGTGGCGCGGCCAGCGAGAAGCAGATGGACCAGGAGCGGCTGCAATGGATCTTCGGCCTGTTCCCGCCAGTGCAGAAGTTCTGGAATCATCCGGCCGGCAAGTTGTCGGGCGGGCAAAAACAGATGCTGGCGGTGGCAAGGGCCATCGTCGAGCCGCGCACATTGCTGATCGTCGACGAGCCGAGCAAAGGGCTTGCGCCCTCAATCATCAACAACATGATCGACGCATTTGCGCAGCTCAAGAAGACCGGCGTGACGATCTTGCTGGTCGAGCAGAACTTCAGCTTCGCACAAAAGCTCGGTGACACCGTCGCCGTGATGGACCACGGTGTGGTCGTGCACAGCGGAAGCATGCAGGCGCTTTCGCAAGATGCCGGGCTGCAGAAATCCTTGTTGGGACTGGCAATATGAAAAACATGGATTTCGACTGGAAACCGGTCGCGCTGGTGCCCTTGCTGGCACTGCTGGTGTTTCCGCTCATCGGCTCCGGCTCCACCTGGCTTACGCTCACGGTGGCCGGCCTGGCGATGGGCCTGATCATCTTTGTCATCGCCTCCGGGCTCACGCTGGTGTTCGGACTGATGGACGTGCTGAACTTCGGCCATGGTCTGTTCATCGCGCTGGGCGCTTTCGTCGCGACGACGGTGCTGGGCTCGATGTCGGACTGGACCCAGTCGGACGAGCTCTGGCGCAACATGGTGGCGGTGCTGCCGGCCATGCTGGTGGCCATGCTGGTCGCCGGTGCTGTCGGCCTGGCGTTCGAGCGCTTCATCGTCAAGCCGGTCTACGGCCAGCACCTCAAGCAGATCCTGATCACCATGGGGGGCATGATCATCGGCGAAGAACTGATCAAGGTGGTCTGGGGTCCGCAGCAGATTGCGTTGCCGCTGCCCGAGGCCATGCGCGGCGTCATCCTGATCGGCGATGCCGCCATCGAGAAGTACCGCATCATCGCGGTCATCGTCGGCCTGTTGGTGTTCGGTGCGCTGGTGTGGACCCTGAACAAGACCAAGATCGGCTTGCTGATCCGCGCTGGCGTTCAGGACCGCGAGATGGTCGAGTCGCTCGGCTATCGCATCCGTCGCCTGTTCATCGGTGTATTCGTCATGGGCAGCGCGTTGGCGGGCCTGGGCGGCGTGATGTGGGGCCTGTACCAGCAGTCGGTGACGCCGCAGATGGGCGCGCAGGTCAACGTACTGATCTTCATTGTCATCATCATCGGCGGCCTGGGCTCGACCGCCGGCGCGCTGATCGGCGCCTTGCTGGTCGGGCTGATGGCCAACTACACGGGGTACCTGGCGCCCAAGGTGGCGCTGTTCTCCAACATCGCATTAATGGCGGGCATCCTGTTGTGGCGACCCCAAGGTGTCTACCCGGTGGCCAACCGCTGAGCCAAAGGAGAAAAAGATGAAGCAACCCCCACGCTCACTGCGTTCGCTGCCCCCGCAGGGGGCAGTCAGTACCTTCGGAACGGCCGGGCGGTACTGACATGCTCACCCGTCTTCTCTCCAACGACTTGCCGCGTAGCCGCCCGCTGGCGATCCTGTTGCTGGTGCTGCTACTGGGCCTGGCCTTCGCGCCGTTTCTGTTTCCAGGCGTCAAGGCGCTCAACGTCGCTGCCAAGGTGCTGATCTTCATCGTGCTGGTGGCCAGCTTTGATCTGTTGCTGGGTTACACCGGTATCGTCAGCTTTGCGCACACCATGTTCTTCGGTATCGGTGCCTACGGCATCGCGATCGCCAGCACCCGCATGGGCCCGACCTGGGCCGCACTGGGGGTGGGACTGGGCAGCGCGCTGGTCTTGTCGTTTCTGCTCGCGCTGGTGATCGGCTTGTTCTCGCTCAGGGTGCGCGCCATCTTTTTCGCGATGATCACGCTGGCCGTCGCCTCGGCCTTCCTGACCCTGGCCTCGCAACTGTCCGAGTTCACCGGCGGCGAGGATGGTTTGACCTTCAAGGTGCCCGAGATCCTGCAGCCGAGCTATGACTTCATGGACGAGCCGTTCCTGGGTGTCATGCTCGACGGGCGCCTGGCCACGTATTACCTGCTGTTCGTGCTGGCGCTGGTGTTGTTGCTGACCTTGCTGCGCATCGTCAATTCGCCGTTCGGCCGTGTGCTGCAGGCGATCCGCGAGAACGAGTTTCGTGCCGAAGCAATCGGTTACAGGGTGGTGGTTTATCGCACGATCTCCAGCATCCTGTCGGCGCTGTTTGCCTGTATGGCCGGTGCGATGCTGGCGCTCTGGCTGCGCTACAACGGGCCGGATACCTCGCTGTCGTTCGAGATCATGATCGACGTATTGCTGATTGTCGTGATCGGCGGCATGGGCACCATGTACGGCGCGGCGATCGGCGCGACCTTGTTCATGATCGCGCAAAGCTACCTGCAGGATCTGCTGCGACTGGGCAGCGAAGCCACGGTGGCCTTGCCGTGGTTGTCGGCACTGCTGTCACCGCAACGCTGGTTGCTCTGGCTCGGCGTGCTGTTCGTGCTGTCTGTGTATTACTTTCCCACCGGGGTGGTTGGAAAGCTGCGGGTGCGCAGTGCCCGGCGGCAGGCCGAACGCGGAGGGTGATGATGAACTGTTCATCCCACTACGTTCAATGCCTGGGACGCGAGATCCACTACACCGAGTGGGGCGCCGACAACAGCCGCATCGTGATTGCCTGGCATGGCCTGGCACGGACGGGGCGCGACATGGACGATCTGGCGCAGTGGCTCAGCGCGCCCGAGCAGGGTTGCCGGGTGATCTGCCCGGACACGATAGGCCGCGGCCTGAGCCAGTGGAGTCCTGATCCGGACCGTGAATACTGCCTGGACTTCTACAGCGCGCTGGCCACATCCCTGGTCGACCAACTGGGCTTGACCCAGTTCGATTGGGTCGGCACCTCCATGGGAGGCTCGATCGGCCTGGTGGCCGCTGCCGGACCGCTGCGCGGGCGCATCAACCGGCTGGTGCTCAACGACACGGGCCCGGAACTGGCCACCGCTGCCATTGACCGCATTCGCGGGTACGCCGGAAACCCGTCGGCGTTTGCCACGGTGTCCGAAATGGAGCAGTACTTCCGTACCGTGTACAAGCCATATGGATTTTTGACCGATGCGCAGTGGCGCCGTCTGACCGAGACGTCGACGCGCAGACTGCCCGACGGCAGGGTGACGCCGCATTACGATCCGGCGATGGTGCAGCAGTTTGTCTGCCATCCCGACGACTACCTGCGCTGGCGGGAGTACGACGGTCTGCAGATCCCGGTACTGTGCCTGCGCGGTGAAAACTCAGACTTGCTGCTGGAGGCAACGGCGCTGGCCATGGCGCGGCGCGGACCCCGGGCAAGGATCGAGACCATCGCCGGCTGTGGCCACGCGCCGGCGCTCAACGTGGCCGATCAGCTCGGACTCGTGACGGACTTTCTGCGCGCGGCCTGATTGCGGAAGTGGTACAAACGGCCCCATGCAAATCGAAAAAAACACAGCCGTGACCCTGCGCTACAAGGTCACCGACGCCAATCGCCAGTTGCTAGAGAACGGGACCGACCCGATGGTCTATCTGCACGGGGGTTACGGCAACACCTTTGCCAAGATCGAGTCAGCGTTAGAGGGCCAGAGCAAGGGGTATCAGACCACGGTCGAACTGCAGCCCCAGGACGCGTTCGGCGAGCGCGATGAAACCCTGTTGCAGACCATCCCGAAAAGTGAGTTCCCACCCGGCGTCAAGGTCGGCGGTACGCTCAAGGGGCAGGATGCGAGCGGTCATGAGCGGGTATTCACTGTCGTCAAGATCAAGGGCGACAAGGTGCAGCTTGACGGCAACCACCCGATGGCCGGCAAGACGCTGCGCTTTACCGTGCGGGTTGACGAGGTGCGGGTTGCGACGCCGGTGGAGATCGAACATGGCCACGTGCACGGGGAACACGGCCACCATCATTGACGCCTGCATCCGCGCCGGACCGTGACCGGCGCACCATGGCGGCGCTTACGGAAGCATCATGCCGCGGATCATGTAGTAGATCATCGCCGCCATCAGCGCGGTGGCCGGCACCGTGATTAACCAGGCCGCGACGATGCGTGCCAGCGCGGAGCGTTTGACCAGTTCCTTGCGGTATACGTTGCGCAAACCCCTGCGTTCCTTCTTGGTCAGATGGCTCTCGGCGATCGCCTGCTTGTTGGCCTTGAGTTTGGCGAGCATGCGCCCCTTCTGATCAAAATCGGCCGCATGGAACGCGGCCAGGTAGGCCTCGACGACCGCCTGGTCGTCATCCGCATGGTGTTGCTCGATCGTGTGGATGATGTGGCCATAGTGGGTCTTGATGTATTCCCGCAGGAAGCCGACACCGAACACCGCGCCGACTGCGATATGGGTCGAGCTGACTGGCAGGCCGAGCTGGGACGCCAGGATGACGGTGATCGACGCCGCCATCGCAATGCAGAACGCACGCATCTGGTCCAGCTCGGTGATGCCGGAGCCCACGGTCTTGATCAGGCGCGGCCCGTACAAGGCCAGGCCCAACGCGATGCCGATCGCCCCCACCATCAGCACCCAGATCGGGATCGCGGCCTGCGTGGAGACCGCGCCTTGCATCACCGCGTCGTTGATGGCGGCCAGCGGTCCGACCGCATTGGCCACATCGTTGGCGCCATGGGCAAAACTGAGCAGTGCGGCCGAAAAGATCAGCGGAATCACAAACAGGCTGTTGACGCCCAGTTTGTCGTTGGACAACCTGTCGGAGACCGCAGCGATGCGGATTCGCACCCCCAGCCAGGTGAGGGCCGCGATCACGAAGCCGATGGTCATCGCGGTCGCGAAATCGACCTTCCAAATTTGACGCAGGCCCTTCATCACGAGATAGGTCGAGAACGACCAGGCCATCAACGCGAGCAGCACGGGAACCCATCGGCGTGCTGCCGCCAGCATGTCCTGCTGGTAGGTGATGGTGCGCTTGATCAGGTACAGGAAGGCAGCGGCAATCATTCCGCCCAGCACGGGCGAGACGACCCAGCTGACCGCGATCTTGCCCATCTGATCCCAGTTGACAATATCCCAGCCGCCCGCGGCGACGCCGGCGCCCAATACGCCGCCGACAATGGAATGGGTGGTGGACACTGGCGCACCGGATGCGGTGGCGATGTTGAGCCACAAGGCGCCGGCCAGCAGGGCCGAGGTCATCAGCCAGACAAACACCTGCTGGTTGGCCGCAGCCAGCGGCGAGATGATGCCGCTCTTGATGGTGCCGACCACATCGCCGCCGGCGATCAGCGCGCCGGCCGCCTCGAATATGGCCGCCACCAGGATGGCGCCGCCCAGCGTCAGCGCGCGCGATCCGACCGCCGGGCCCACGTTGTTGGCCACATCGTTGGCGCCGATGTTGAGCGCCATGTAGCCGCCGATCATGGCAGCGACGACCAGCGAGAAGTTGACCGGACCGCCACGTGTCATCAGGAACAACACGATGCCCACCAGGAACATCAGCGCAAGGCCCAGGCGGATCAGTTCGCGCCGGCTCTTGTCGCCGCCCGGCTCCTTCATCACAAATCGTTCGAAATCCACTGTTTTGCTTTCGGGCGTTTAGTCGATCTTAGCCCCCGATGACTTGACCACCAGCACGTTGGGAACCCGAACCACGAATGACACCGGCGCGAAGTCCTTCGCGGTGTCGTAGGGCATCTTGGGGTACAGGAACTGGTTGATCGCCTGCGTTCCCGGTGTTCCCATCAGGAAGATGTATCCGTCCGGCGCGACGCGGGCGACTTCGGCGGCGCCGATATTGCCTCCTGCACAGCCTTTATTGTCGACCACGAAGCTCTGTTTCATGGCCTTGGTCAGCTCGTCAGCGATGATTCGTGCCGTGATGTCGGTCGTGCCGCCGGCCGCGAACGGCACGACGATGCGCACCGATTTGCTCGGGTAGTCGGACTGGGCCAGCGCGGGGGCGCCGGCAACGATGGATGCGCTGAGCATCAGCATCTTCCAGGGGCTGAGTTTCATGGTGACTGTTTCAGGGGGTGGATGGATGGCAGGGCCGGGCTGATGGTGTGGTCGCCGCGTCTGCAAACCTCCATGATAGAGGAGCAGTCGGGGTCGCCATGCCGGGTCGCGGTTATCGTATTGGGCTCATCAAGACCAGAAGGGGGTATGCATGTCGCTGGTTCCGCGTATCACCGTCAACGGTGTCGAGATCCATTTCGAGGGTGACCAACCGCGCACGATTGTCATGGTCCATGGCTGGCCTGATACCTACCGCTTGTGGGATGCCACGGTCGAGGCGCTCAAGGACCGCTATTGCTGCGTGCGTTTCACCTTGCCCGGATTCGATCTGGCTGCGCCGCCGCGCACGACATCGCTGGACGACATGTGCGAGTGGCTCCATGCCGTCGTCGAGCAGGTCAGCCCCGGCGTGCCGGTGACGCTGTTGCTGCACGATTGGGGCTGCATATTCGGCTACGAGTTCGCGGCGCGATTCCCGCAGCGGGTCGCGCGCGTCGTGGCCGTAGACGTCGGCGACCACCATTCGGATGCGCTGGTGCAGACGCTGACGGCAGGGCAACGGGCACAGGTATTCGGCTACCAGATCTGGCTGGCACTGGCCTGGAAATTGGGTGGTGCGCTCGGCAATGCCATGACCCGCAGGATGGCGCGGAAACTGGGTTGCGGAAATGCCCCCGAGCAGATCGGCTGGCAGATGAACTACCCCTATGCGATGCGCTGGTTTGGCAGCGCCGGCGGGTTGGCGCATGTGTTGCCACTGCCGACGGGTCTGCCGATGCTTTATGTCTATGGCGAACGCAAGCCGTTCATGTTCCATTCGCCGCAGTGGCTGCACTCGCTGGCGCAGCGCCCGGAATGCGCGGTCAGGGCGTATCGCACCGGCCACTGGGTCATGGTGCAGAAACCGCAGGCGTTCAATCAGTGCGTGCGCGACTGGTTGCAAGCCTCTGATCAGCCGCTCCCGGCGACCGTTTAAGTCGTCGCTGCCGGCCTACTGTTTGGCGCCCAGCGCCAGCGCGCGCTGGCGTGACGCTTCGCGTGCTTCGCTGTCATCTTCGGCGGCACCCGTAGGCCATCCCTGCAGATGGTTTTGCGCCAGTGAGGCCAGCGCGCTGATCCACTCCGGCCTGTCGTTCAGGCAGGTGATGTAGTGGAATTCCTGGCCGCCGGCCCCGAGAAAGGCGTCCTTGGCCTCCATGCCGATCTCCTCGAGCGTCTCCAGGCAATCACTGGGGAAACCGGGGCAGACCACATCGACTCGTTTGAGTCCAAGGCGGGCCAGTTTCACCAGGCTGGGCTCGGTGTAGGGTTGCAGCCACTTGGCGCGGCCGAGCCGGGACTGGAAGGTGACCATGTAGTCGTCCTTGGACAGGCCGAGCCGTGACGCCAGCAGCCGCGCGGTTTTGTGGCATTCGCAGTGATAGGGGTCGCCCAGCGTCAGATTTCGCTGGGGCAGACCGTGAAAACTCATGACCAGTTTGTCGCCGCGCCCATGCATCTGCCAGGAGGCGCGGATGTGTTTGACGAGGGCCTCGATGTACGCCGGGTCGTCATGGTAGTGATTGACAAAACGCAGCTCCGGGATCTGGCGTGTGCGAGCGGCCCAGGCGTATACCGCGTCGAACACGCTGGCGGTGGTGGTGGCCGAATACTGCGGGTAGGCTGTCATCACCAGCACACGCGTGACCCCTTGCGCCTTGAGTGCGTCAAGCTGCGTGGCGATGGAGGTTTGGCCGTAGCGCATGGCGTGGCGCACGAGCACCGGATGACCACGCTGCGCCAGCCAGCCTTGCAGCAGCAGGGCCTGCTTTTCGGTCCATACGCGCAGGGGCGAGCCGTTGGCCGACCAGATACTGGCGTACTTGGCGGCCGACTTGGCCGGACGAAAGCGCAGGATCACACCGTGCAGGATCAGCCACCAGAGCAGCCGCGGAATTTCGACGACCCGGCGGTCGCTGAGGAATTCGGCCAGATAACGGCGCACGGCGGGCGCCGTGGCTTCGTCAGGGGTACCGAGGTTGCAATACAACACGGCAGTACGCGCGCGTTGGTCGTGTTGGAAGGCGGGCTCGTCGGCGAATCGGGGTGTAGGCATGCTGTATTCTCCCGCAGCTATGCTGGACTTATCACGAATCAAGGCCATTGGCCTGGACCTGGACGACACCTTGTGGCCGATCTGGCCCACCATTACCCGCGCCGAGTCGCAGATGGTGGACTGGTTGGCATCAAGGGCCCCGGCCAGTGCAGCGGTGTTTGCAGACCCGGTGCGCCGCCAGTCGCTGCGCGACGAGGTGGTGCAAAACCGACCGGATATCGGGCACGACATGAGCGCTCTGCGCCGCGAGTTGATCCGCCAGGCGCTGCTGCGCAATGCAGAGGACGCGGCGCTGGCGGAGCCCGCATTCGAAGTCTTCTTCGCGCACCGCATGCAAGTCGAGTTGTACGCCGACGCCCTGCCTGCGCTGGTGTATCTGGCGTCGCGATTTCCGATCATCGCGGTATCCAACGGCAATGCCGATGTCGCGCGTATCGGATTGGGCGCGCATTTTCGCGGCGATGTCAGCGCCCACAAGATGGGTTTCGCCAAGCCCGATCCGCGCATCTTTCATGCGGCCGCGCATGCCGCGGGTGTCGCCCCGCACGAGGTCTTGCATGTGGGCGACGACCCCTTGCTGGACGTGCTCGGCGGGCTGGGCGCCGGCATGCAGACGGCCTGGGTCAACCGGGATGGCCAGGACTGGCACCACGCGCAACAGCCCCATGCCAGCGTGCGGGACCTGCAACAGTTATGCGTGCTGCTGGGACAGGCCGCCTGAGGCAGGCAGTCACATCTTTGTCATTGCGCGGGCGCACAATCCGGGGTTAAGGTGGACCGCTTTCGGGCGCGCCAGCCGATCCCAGCCACCTACATCGGAAATCATCCCATCATGTCGCATCGAATCAGCAAACGCCGGAGCCTTGTCGGTTTTGCGTTGGCACTTGTCCTGCCCTTGTGTGTCCAGCCTGCCAGTGCGCAGGCCACGGCGGAGACCTATCCCGAGCGGCCGGTGCGCATCGTCGTGCCGTTTGCGCCAGGCGCCGGCACCGATGCCATGGGCCGCCTGGTGGCGCAAAAGCTCGGCGAGGTCCTGGGCGCATCCTTTGTGGTTGAAAACCGGGCTGGCGCCTCTGGCGCCATCGGCACCCAGTTTGTTGCGCAACAAGCGCCGGATGGCTACAACCTGCTGCTGATCGCCTCGCCGTTCACCACGGTTGCGGCGTCGCTGCCCAGTGCGGGCTACGATCCGCTGCGCCAGTTCGCGCCGGTCGGCATGATCGCCACCGGGCCGCTGGTATGGGCGGCCAATGCGAGCCTGCCGGTCAGCAACATGCGTGAACTGGTGGCGCTGGCCAAGACCAAGCCGGGCGCCCTGAACTACGGGTCGGCCGGGGCTGGCGGCGTCAACCATCTGGTGCTGGAGCTGCTCAAGTCGCGCACCGGGACCTTCATTACGCACATTCCCTATCGGGGTGTTGCGCCCGCCACGCTGGACATGATCGCAGGTCAGGTCCAGATCATCACCGGCACCATACCGGCGCTGTTGCCCTTTATCAAGGACGGTCGGATCAAAGCGTTGGCGGTGACGAGTGCCAGGCGCTCGAGTGCCTTGCCTGATGTGCCCAGCATGGCCGAATCCGGTCTGGCCGGCATTGACGTGGTCAACTATTTCGCGTTGATGGCGCCGGCCGGAACACCGGTGGCGGTGATCAACAAACTCAATGCGGCAATCGCCAAGATGGTGGCCATGCCCGATGTGGTGGCCCGTTTCCGCAGCGATGCGGTCGAGGCCGCGCCTGGGTCACCGGCCTTGCTGGGCCAGTTCATCGAGGCCGACTACCGCGCCTGGCGCAACGTGGTGCGCAGCCAGAAGCTGCTCATCGAATAGCGGCGACACAGGCCAGAGCGGTGCGAACCGCGCCTTCGAGCGTGGACGGATAAGGACCATCAACATAGTCTGCGCAGGCGTGCAGGCCGTTGACGATTTCCATCGCCGGACGCTGCAGGCCCGGAGTGCAGGCAATGGTCGCGCGTTTTTCGATCACCGTCTGCACAGCCTGCAGCTGCAGACCCAATTGTTCCGTGGCCTGTTCCAGCACCTGGACTTGCAACATGGCGCGATCGCCTTCGCTGGCACTGATGACAAAAGCCAGCAGACCCGCGGGCCCGCCGAGCTGGCCGCGGTCGAACACGAACTGTGCCGGACCGCTGCGCAGCGCCAGCATGGGCCGCTGCAAGCGGGCGTCAGCGGCCCACGCATAGACGGTGGCGATCGGCATGTGGTGTAGTTGCCGTGTGAAATCCAGCCAATGGCCTGCGCTGCGCTGCGAAGCGTCGGTCCATTGGGGCAGGCTGGCTTGCAGCAGGTGGGTCGCATCGGGCGCGGCGACAGCCAGCAATACCCTGTCGCAGGTTTCGCCATCGATCGACCAGCGATCGCCGTCCTGTTCCAGCGCCTGTACCCGTGCGCCGGCGTGCAGTGTTGCGCCGTGCTGCGCCAGCCAGACGGCAGCGGCGGACGGAAACAGGCTCGACAGGTCGACCAGCGGCAGCATCAGATGCGAGCTGCCGCTGCCGCCGAAAACGGCGTCCCGGATCACGCGCAAAAAGACCGCACCGCTGGATTCGGCCGCCACGGTGTTGAGCGCCGAGACGCACAGGGGTTCGATCATGTCGGCCAGCACGCGCGGTGTCAGGTCGCGGCAAACATCGGCGACGGACAAATCGGCGGCGCAATGAAAGCTGCCGACCTGCCATCGCAGCGCCTGCAGCAGCAGCGCCAGTTTGTCGCGCCAGTCCCAGCCACGCGCCGATGCGATGCCGGCCAGGGCGTCGAGCGGAAAGGGCCAGCGCGGCAGGGCGATTCCGTCGCCGTCCGGGAAACGCAATGTGAGCGGCATGCGCAGCAGCGATTGCGCCGGATCGACGCCGACCAGCGCCATCAGGCGCAGGCATTCGCGGTAAGCCCCGATCAGAATGTGCTGGCCGTTGTCCAGCAGCACCGGCGTGCCGTCGGGCAGTGTGGCGGGCAGGGCGCGGGCGCGTCCGCCCAGCGTGCGGGATGCCTCCCAGAGGGTGACCTGGTGACCAGCCTGGACCGCCGCCACGGCAGCAGCCATACCCGACCATCCGCCCCCCACGACGGCGATTTTCATGGCGCGTGCAGCGTGTGTCCGCGGGTCGGGGTCATGGCTCAGACCCGGCCCAGCGCCTGCACCCGCCAGGCCAGCCAGAGCTTGCGCATTGGCGTCAGGCTGATGCGCTGGTTGAGGACGGCGAAGTTGTCGCGCTCGATCTCGCGCAGCAAGGTGCGGTAGATGCTGGCCATCATCAGCCCGGGTTTTTGCGCGCGCCGGTCGGTATCGGGCAGCAAGGCAAATGCTTCCTCGTATAACCCGTGCGCGCGTTGTGCCTGGAATTGCATCAGCCGGACAAACCGTTCACGAAAGTCGTCTGTCGTCGCGCGTTTGAGAATCTCGTGCGACTTCACGTCAAAACGCTGCTGTTCGTCGACCGGCAGATAGACCCGGCCGCGCATGGCGTCTTCGCCCACGTCCCGGATGATGTTGGTCAGTTGCAGGGCCAGTCCCAGCTTGTGGGCATAGGCGGTCGTACCCGCATCGGTCTGACCAAAGATCGACGCGGCAACTTCGCCTACGATGCCGGCAACCAGATGGCAATACTGTTGCAGCGCCGCAAAATCAAGGTAGCGGGTCTGTTGCAGGTCCATCTGGCAACCCTCGATGATCGCCAGCAGGTGCCGCGCCTCGATGCCGAAGTCTTGCGCCAGCGGCATCAGGGCCAACATCACCGGGTGGCTGGGCTGGCCGGCGTAGGACTGGGCGACCTCCGACTGCCACCAGGCCAACTTGGTCGCCGCAATGCCCGGATCGACCATGTCGTCGACGACATCGTCCACTTCCCGGCAAAACGCGTAGAACGCCGTGATGGCGGCGCGCCGCGGCCGGGGCAGAAACAGGAAGGCGTAATAAAAGCTGCTGCCCGACGCCGCGGCTTTCTGCTGTACGTAGTCCTGCGGCGTCATGGCACAGCCCCTTGCGTGGGGCCGAGGGCGCGCCACAGCAGCAGCGGGATGTCGCGCTTGCCCAGCCGGGGTCGCGTGCGCCAAGTTTGGTGCTCCATCGCGGCGATCTTGTCAAGAATGCGCAAGCCGCCTTGCACCACCAGCCGCAACTCCCAACCGGCACGCCCGCTGATCTGGCGCGCCAGTGGTGCGCCCCCGAGCATCATCGCGCGCGCGTCGGCAGCGTACGAGGCCAGCATGCGACTGGCCGCGGCGTGCGGCTGGTCGCGCCGCAGGTCCGCATCGGTGACGCCGTGCTGCGCCATGCGCTGCACGCTGGGGTACCAGCGCCCATGGGCGATGTCTCGTCCCAGGTCCTGCCAGAAATTGATCAGTTGCAGCGCGGTGCAGATCTGGTCGCTGCGTGCCAGCGACGCGGTGTCGTGAATGCCGTACAGGTGCAGTAGCAAGCGCCCGACCGGATTGGCCGATAGGCGGCAGTACTCGTGCAGCTCGGCGTCGCTCTGGTAGCGGCGCGCGGCAGCGGTGTAACGCACGTCCTGCTCGAACGCGTCGAGCAGATTTGCCAGCAATGTGTTGGGCAGCTCGTAACGGCTGATCATCGGTGCGAGGGGGCCAAAGACATTCGGCCAATGTGGGCCTGGCGACTGGCCTCGGCGCACGCGCTCGAGGTCGTCGCGGTAGGCCGCCAGTGTGTCCAGGCGCTGGCCTGCCGATGCGTTGCCTTCGTCGGCGATATCATCCGCCGTGCGGGCAAACCAGTAGATCGCCGCGATCGGTGCGCGCAAGCCTGGCGGGCAAAGCCAGGAGGCGACCGGAAAATTCTCATAGTGCTCGGAAGGTGGTCGAAAAGTGCTGGCTTGGCTGTTCACGCCGGCATTGTCGCTTGACAAGTCACCGGGATTCGCCTAGATTACTGACCCATTAGTCATTAGTATTTCTACGCGCCTGTCGGCGCAAATCACCATGCGAATATTGCCCTTCAAGGGGTTGGCGATCATCCTTGCGCCAGCCCTTGCTATTGTTTTGGCATCCTGTTCCCGCCCGCCGGCCGCGCAGGAGCCGGTGCGCGCTGTCAAGTTGATGACGGTCCAGATCGGACAGATGGGCTCCCAGGCCGATTTTGCCGGCGAGGTGCGCGCGCGTACCGAACTGCGCCTGGGTTTCCGGGTGGCGGGCAAGATGCTGCGGCGCCAGGCCGAGGTGGGGCAACGGGTGAAACTCGGCGACTTGCTGGCCCAGCTCGATCCGCAGGATCTGCGGCTGGCCACCGATGTGGTGCAGGCCCAGCTGACCGCAGTCACGACGAACCGTGACTTGGCCGCGAATGAGTTGCAGCGTGCGCGTTCGCTCAAGGCGCAGAACTTCATCAGCGGGGTCGAGGTGGAGCGCCGCCAGGCGACGCTGGACGCTGCACAAGCACAGGTCACGCAGGTGCGGGCCCAGCTCAAGGCGCAGTCCAACCAGTCCGGTTACACCGATCTGGTCGCGTCCATGGCGGGCACGGTGACGGCGGTCGAAGCCGATCCGGGCCAGGTCGTGTCGGTCGGAACGCCGATCGTGCGCATTGCCCAGGATGGTCCGCTCGATGTGTGGTTTTCGGTGCCCGAGGGCAGCGTGGCGGCACTGGGCGTAGGCAGCCCGGCCGAGGTCCGGGTATGGTCGTCCGACGCAGCCTACAAGGGCGTGGTACGGGAGAAGGGCGCATTGGCCGATCCGGTCACACGCACCTTCCAGATCAAGTTGGGGCTCGATGCGGACGTGCGTCTGCCGCTGGGTTCCACCGTCACGGTGACACCGCGGGATTTGTCGGCCAAGGGTGCGCCGGTGATCAAGCTGCCGACCAGCGCGCTCAAGCAGGACGCCAAGGGTTCGGCCGTGTGGGTGCTCGATGTGGCCAGCATGACGGTGCGCTCGCAGCCGGTGCAACTGGTCGCAGCCGATGGCAACGAGGTGGTGGTAGCCAGCGGCCTGGAGCCGGGCATGCAGGTGGTGACGGCCGGGGTCCATGTGCTCACGGATGGTCAAAGGGTCAGTATCTACCGACCCGCGGCGCAGGCCGATGCCCGCGCTGGCGCATCGGCGTCGGCACCGGCGAGTCGTTGACCTCGCCATGGCGCAAGTAGATCCCAAGCCCGGTTTCAATCTCTCCAGGTGGGCGCTGGAGCACGCGGCACTGACGCGTTACCTGATGCTGGTGTTGATGCTGCTCGGTGCGGTGGCGTATTTCCAGCTCGGACAGGACGAGGACCCGCCGTTTGCCTTTCGCGTCATGGTGGTGCGCGTGTTCTGGCCCGGTGCCACCGCGCAGCAGCTGGCCGAGCAGGTGACAGACAAGATCGAGCGCACACTGCAGGAGGTGTCGGGTGCGGACCGCATTCGCAGCTACTCCAAGCCCGGCGAATCCTTGATCATTTTCCAGCTCAAGGACTCGACCCAAGCCAGCGAGGTGCCCAAGGCCTGGTACGCGGTGCGCAAGCGCGTCGGCGACATGGCCGCAACCTTGCCAGCCGGCGTGCGCGGGCCGTATTTCAACGACGAATTCGGCGATGTCTTCGGCGTCATGTACGCATTGCAGGCCGATGGCTTCAGCAATGCCGAGGTCAAGACCGTCGCCGATGATGTGCGCCAGCAGTTGCTGCGCTTGCCAGATGTGAACAAGGTCGAGCTGTTCGGGGTGCAGGACGAGAAAATCTATATCGAGATTTCGCAGAAGCGCCTGGCCCAGCTCGGGCTGGACATGACCCAGGTGCTGGCGCAGCTCAACCAGCAAAATGCGGTTGAGGGCGCTGGCGTGGTGCAAACGCCGCTGGATACGGTTCAGGTGCGGGTGGCGGGACAGTTCGGCTCGCTGGCGCAATTGCGCGACATGCCGATTCGGGGTGCGTCTGGCAACGTGATTCGACTCTCGGATATCGCCACGGTCACGCGCGGTTATGTGGATCCGCCGCAGGTCAAGGTAAGGCATCAGGGTCAGCAGGTGATCGCGCTGGGCGTCTCGATGGCCAAGGGCGGCGACATCATCGCGCTGGGCCAGGCTCTGGAGGAGGCGACCCGGCGTATCGGTGCCCAGTTGCCCGCCGGACTATCGCTGGTGCAGCTGCAGGACCAGCCGCGTTCGGTGGCAAGCTCCGTCAACGAGTTTGTCGGTGTGCTGATCGAGGCGATCCTGATCGTGCTTGCGGTGAGTTTTGTGGCCCTGGGCCTGCATCGCCGACCGGACCCCGTGCCGTGGTACCGGCGCTATTACGTCGACATGCGTCCCGGCCTGATCGTGTTCATCACGATACCACTGGTGCTGGCGGTGACCTTCATCGGCATGTACTACTGGGGCATCGGCCTGCACAAGATATCGCTGGGGTCGCTGATTATCGCGCTGGGTCTGCTGGTGGACGACGCGATCATCGCGGTGGAGATGATGGTGCGCAAGATCGAGGAGGGCTACGACAAGGTACGCGCTGCCACGTTCGCCTACGAGATCACCGCGATGCCGATGCTCACCGGAACGCTGATCACTGCAGCCGGATTTCTGCCCATCGGCATTGCGCGTTCGGTGACCGGCGAATACACGTTTGCGATTTTTGCCGTCACGGTACTGGCCTTGGTGGTGAGCTGGTTGGTGTCAGTCTATTTCGTTCCTTATCTGGGCACCTTGCTGCTCAAGGGGCCAGCGCATCTGCGCAACCAGCAGACAAGCCCAGATTCGGGTGGGCCACCGCAGCTGCCGCTGGCACACGATGCCAGCGTCGAGACCCCGGCTCTGGCCGATGAGGCGGCCCATGGCATGCGCTCAGCCCAGCCGCATGAGAGTTTCGACAGCCCGTTCTACAACGGCTTTCGCCGGGTGTTGCAGTGGTGCCTGCGCCATCGCTGGATCACGATCGGCATGACGTTGCTTATTTTTTTCCTGGGCATCGTCGGCATGGGGCGGGTTCAACAGCAGTTTTTCCCCGATTCCAGTCGACCGGAAATTCTGGTCGATCTGTGGCTGCCGGAAGGCACGTCGATTGCTGCCACCGAAGCGGTCACCGCACGCGTGGAGCAGCGCATCCTGGCCGAGCAGGGCATCCGCAGCGTGACGAGCTGGGTGGGCTCCGGCGTGCCCCGTTTCTATCTGCCGATGGACCTGATTTTCCAGCAGTCCAACGTGTCGCAGTTGATCGTGATACCGCAGGATCTGCGCGTGCGCGAGGAGTTCCGCATGCGTTTGCCGGCCTTGATGGCACAGGAATTCCCCGAGGTTCGTGCCCGGATCAAGTTGCTGCCCAATGGTCCGCCGGTGGCGTATCCGGTGCAGTTCCGGGTTATGGGTTCGGCGCCGCTGGCTTTGCGCCAGCGCGCTGACGAAGTCAAGGCGGTGATGCGCGAGAACGCCCATATGCGGGGAGTGAACGACAACTGGAACGAGTTCGTCAAGGTGCTCAAACTCGACGTCGACCAGTCAAAGGCTCGGGTGCTTGGCGTGACGAGCCAGGCCATCGCCCAATCGTCGCGGACCATTCTCAGCGGCACCACGGTGGGGCAGTTCCGCGATGGCGATAGGCAGATCGACATCGTGTTGCGCCAACCATTGGAGGAGCGGGAACAGCTGACCGACTTGTCGAATGCCTATCTGCCCTCCAGCTCGGGCAAGGCGATTCCGATGGCGCAGCTGGTACGGCCCTCGCTGGCCTGGGAGCCTGGCGTGTTGTGGCGCGAGAACCGGGATTACGCGATCACCGTGCAGGGCGATATCGTCGAGGGCTTGCAAGGGGCCACCGTGTCAGCGCAGCTGCTGCCACGGCTGCGCGCGCTGGAAGCCCGCTGGGCTGCGCAGGGCCTGCATGGTTACCGCATTGAAGTCGCGGGCGCGGTCGCGGAAAGCAGCAAGGGCTCGGCGTCCATCGTGGCCGGCGTGCCGATCATGTTGTTCATCGTGTTCACGCTGCTGATGCTGCAACTGCACAGTTTCAGCCGCGCCATGCTGGTGTTCCTGACCGGGCCTCTGGGAATTGCCGGTGTCGCGGCCGCCTTGCTGCTGTTTGACCGGCCATTCGGCTTTGTGGCCTTGCTGGGCGTGATCGCGTTGATGGGCATGATTCAGCGCAACTCGGTGATCCTGATCGATCAGATCGAACAGGACCGGGCCCAGGGCATCCACCCCTGGCATGCGATTGTGGAGAGCACGGTGCGCAGGCTGCGGCCGATCGTGCTGACGGCCGCCGCTGCGGTGCTGGCCATGATTCCCTTGTCACGCTCGGTTTTCTGGGGGCCGATGGCCATTGCCATCATGGGCGGACTGGTGGTGGCGACGGTCTTGACGCTGCTGGCATTGCCTGCAATGTATGCCGCCTGGTTCCGCGTGCCGAAGGCGCCTGCGCACACGGGTTAACCTCCGCACGCCGTGCTGCGGTGCTGCGAGCCTTGGGAGCGGCCCTGCGGTCACGGGTTAACCTCCGCACGCCGTGCTGCGGTGCTGCGAGCCTTGGGAGCGGCCCTGCGGTTCACAGGTTAAAATCGCGGGCTGACGAATTTCGTAGGGGCGGCCATGTCGGCCACCCCTATTTGTTTTCAGGCGCGGGTGGCGAAATTGGTAGACGCACCAGGTTTAGGTCCTGACGTCCGCAAGGATGTGCGGGTTCGAGTCCCGCCCCGCGCACCAGGTTTGATTATTTCCGGACGGGTACCGGCGCATCGCGCGCAGCCTTGGTCGCGGTTGGCCTGAATTGGGTACTCGACAGATCGGTTCGACGGGCGACAGATTCGCCCATGACATATTAGGAGAAGCAACATGGCGGTTACTGTGGAAACCCTTGAGAAGCTGGAACGCAAGATCACCCTGACCCTGCCGGTCACGGTGATTCAGTCCGAAATTGATACGCGCCTCAAGCGCTTGGCCAAGACGGTCAAGATGGACGGCTTCCGTCCCGGCAAGGTGCCGATGACCGTGGTGGCCCAGCGATATGGCTACTCGGTGCACTACGAGGTCATGAACGACAAGGTGGGCGAGGCATTCGCCAGCGCCGCCAACGAGGCCAACCTGCGTGTGGCCGGACAACCGCGCATCACCGAAAAGGAAGGCGCGCCTGAAGGCGAGATGGCGTTTGACGCGATTTTTGAGGTGTTTCCGGAAGTCAAGCTTGGTGACTTGGCCAGTGCCGAGGTTGTCAAGTTGTCGTGCGAAGTCTCCGACGCCGCAATCGACAAGACGCTGGACATCCTGCGCAAGCAGCGCCGCACCTTTACGCAGCGTCCGGCCGATGCCGCAGCACAATCGGCGGACCGCGTAACGGTCGACTTCGAAGGCAAGATCGATGGTGAGCCGTTCGAGGGCGGCAAGGCCAGCGATTTCCAGTTCATCCTGGGCGACGGCCAGATGCTCAAGGAGTTCGAGGAAGCGACCAACGGCATGAAGAATGGCGAGAGCAAGACCTTCCAGCTGGCTTTCCCCGAGGACTACCACGGCAAGGATGTGGCCGGCAAGACCGCCGACTTCATGGTCTCGGTCAAGAAAATCGAAGCTGCCCATCTGCCGGAAGTCAACGAGGCACTGGCCAAGTCACTGGGCATCGAGGATGCGACCGTGGACGGCCTGCGTACGGACATCCGCAAGAACCTCGAGCGCGAAGTGAAGTTTCGCCTGCTCTCGCGCAACAAGCAGGCAGCGCTCGATGCGCTGGCCGCAGTGGCCGAACTCGACCTGCCGAACTCCAGCGTGCAGTCCGAAGTGCAGCGCCTGATCGAGAGCGCCCGTGCCGATCTCAAGCAGCGTGGCGTCAAGGATGCCGACAAGGCGCCGATTCCCGAAGAGATCTTCCGTCCGCAAGCCGAGCGCCGCGTGCGCCTGGGTCTGGTGGTGGCCGAACTGGTGCGCTCCAATGACCTGAAGGCACGGCCGGAGCAGATCAAGGCGCATATAGACGAACTGGCAGCGAGCTACGAGAAACCGGCCGAGGTGGTGCGCTGGTATTACAGCGACAACAAGCGCATGGGCGAAGTCGAAGCCATCGTGATCGAAAACAACGTGACCGATTACATTCTGGCCGGCGCCAAGCTGACCGAGAAGCCGATCGAATTCGACGATCTGATGGGTCAGAGCTGAACCTGATAACGGCATTTCTCGATGCAGGCTTGCAGATGTGGGTCCCGCCCCCATCTGCGAACCTGCAACCTACCGGGTTGCGGCAGTCCGATTTGGAGACGACATGAACTTTATTGACAACAATCAGCAACCCCAGGGCCTGGGCATGGTCCCGATGGTGATCGAGCAGTCGGGGCGTGGTGAGCGTTCGTACGACATTTACTCGCGCCTGCTCAAGGAGCGGGTGATCTTTCTGGTGGGTCCGGTCAACGATCAGACCGCCAACCTGATTGTGGCGCAGTTGCTGTTCCTCGAGAGCGAGAACCCCGACAAGGACATCTCGTTCTACATCAACTCGCCCGGTGGTTCCGTGTCCGCCGGCATGGCCATCTTCGACACGATGAATTTCATCAAGCCGGATGTGTCCACGCTGTGTACCGGCTTTGCCGCCAGCATGGGTGCGTTCCTGCTGGCAGCCGGGGCCAAGGGCAAGCGGTTTTCGTTGCCCAACTCCAAGATCATGATTCACCAGCCCTCTGGCGGAAGCCAGGGTCAGGCCACGGACATCGAGATCCAGGCACGCGAGATCCTCAAGACACGCGAGCAGCTCAACAAGATCCTGGCGGACCGCACCGGTCAGCCGCTGGACCGTATCGCACGCGACACCGAGCGCGACTACTACATGTCGGCTGACGAAGCCAAGGAGTACGGCGTCGTTGACCAGGTCATCAGCAAGCGTTCCTGAAGGCCTTGTGCCCGCTACAGGCACTGTCCGGGCTTTGGCTCGGCAGCTGCCGTTCGCCACCGGTATTTCGGTATCATGGCGACACCACCCCATAAGGTATTGATTTCATGGCCGAGAAAAAAGGCACACCCAGCGAGAAAACGCTTTATTGCTCCTTCTGTGGCAAGAGCCAGCACGAGGTGAAGAAGCTGATCGCCGGTCCTTCGGTGTTTGTCTGCGACGAGTGCATCGAGTTGTGCAACGAGATCATTCGCGACGAACTGCCGGCAGGTGCGGCCGCCAAGGACGCCAAAGGCGACTTGCCGACACCGGCAGAGATCAAGGCCAATCTCGACAATTACGTGATCGGGCAGGAGCCTGCCAAGCGCACGCTGGCGGTTGCCGTCTACAACCACTACAAACGACTGCGGCACAAGGAAAAAGCCAAGAAGGACGATGTCGAGCTGGCCAAGAGCAACATCCTGCTGATTGGTCCTACGGGCTCTGGCAAGACCTTGCTGGCACAGACACTGGCGCGCATGCTTGATGTGCCGTTCGTGATGGCCGACGCCACCACGCTGACCGAGGCCGGCTATGTCGGCGAAGACGTTGAAAACATCGTGCTCAAGCTGCTGCAGAGCTGCAACTACGATGTCGAGCGTGCGCAGCGGGGTATTGTCTACATCGACGAAATCGACAAGATCTCGCGCAAGTCCGACAACCCGTCGATCACCCGTGACGTGTCGGGCGAAGGCGTGCAGCAGGCTTTGCTCAAGCTGATCGAAGGCACAATGGCCAGTGTGCCGCCGCAGGGCGGACGCAAGCATCCGAATCAGGATTTCGTGCAGGTCGACACCACCAACATCCTGTTCATCTGCGGCGGTGCGTTCTCCGGACTGGAGAAGGTCATCGACAACCGGACCGAGTCATCGGGCATCGGTTTCGGGGCCCCGGTCAAGAGCAAGCAGCAGCGCGCCTTGACCGAGGTGTTCAAGGACGTGGAGCCGGAGGACTTGATCAAATTCGGTCTGATTCCCGAATTGGTCGGCCGCATGCCGGTAGTTGCCACGTTGGCGGAGTTGAGCGAAGACGCACTGGTGCAGATCCTGCTCGAGCCCAAGAACGCGTTGGTCAAGCAATACGCCAAGCTGTTCTCGATGGAAGGTGTCGATCTGGAAATCAGGCCCGCCGCCCTCAAATCCATTGCCCGTAAGGCGCTTGCGCGCAAGACCGGCGCACGCGGCCTGCGTTCCATCCTGGAGCAATCGCTGATCGATACGATGTTCGACCTGCCCACGACAGCCAATGTCGAAAAAGTGGTGGTCGACGAATCGACGATCGAAGAAAACAAGCCGCCGCTGCTGGTGTACAGGGAGCTCGCGAAAAAGGCCTGATTTCGGCCGTCGATCGTGTGATCTTGCCGGTTTTCATGCCGGCTTGGCCGTTACCGGTATTCTGTACGCCATTCATAATGGCGCAAAGGGTTGAATTTCCCGTTGTGCCAACCATCTTGAATTGGTAACCACTAAAAGGTCTCTCATGTCTGGATCCACCTTGCTACCCGCTGTGCCTATCGACCTGCCGTTGCTGCCGCTGCGCGACGTGGTCGTGTTCCCGCACATGGTCATACCGTTGTTCGTCGGCCGACCCAAGAGCATCAAGGCGCTCGAGGCTGCGATGGAGTCGGAGCGGCGCATCATGCTGGTGGCGCAAAAAGCCGCTGCCAAGGACGATCCGCTGGTGTCCGACATGTTTGATGTCGGCTGCGTCTCCACCATCCTGCAAATGCTCAAATTGCCCGATGGCACCGTCAAGGTGCTGGTCGAAGGCCAGCAACGTGCCAGCGTCAACAAGATCGAGGAGGGCGAGTCCCATTTCTCGGCCAACGTGACGCCGGTGCCGGTGGAGGCCGAAGCGGTCGCAGGTGCCCGCGGGCCGGCCAGCGAGATCGAAGCGCTCCGCCGCGCGGTAATGCAGCAGTTCGACCAGTACGTCAAGCTCAACAAGAAGATCCCACCGGAGATCCTCACGTCGATCTCCAGCATCGATGATGCGGGCCGTCTGGCCGACACCATTGCCGCGCACTTGCCGCTCAAGCTTGAGAACAAGCAGGCCGTGCTTGGCCTGACCAGTCCGAAGGACCGGCTGGAGAACCTGTTCGAGCAGATCGAGCGCGAGGTCGACATCCTGAATGTGGACAAGAAGATCCGTGGCCGCGTCAAGCGCCAGATGGAGAAGAACCAGCGCGACTTCTATCTCAACGAACAAGTCAAGGCGATCCAGAAAGAACTGGGCGAGGGCGAAGACGGCGCCGACATCGACGAGATGGAGAAGAAGATCAAGTCGGCGCGCATGCCCAAGGAAGCGTTGAAGAAGGCGGAAGGCGAACTCAAGAAGCTCAAGCTGATGTCGCCGATGTCAGCCGAGGCGGCCGTCGTGCGCAATTACATCGAGGTGCTGACCGGCCTGCCATGGAGCAGCAAGACCAAGATCAAGCATGACCTGGGTAATGCTGAAGGCGTGCTCAATGAAGACCATTTCGGCCTGGACAAGGTCAAGGACCGCATCCTGGAATACCTTGCGGTGCAGCAGCGCGTGGACAAGGTCAAGGCGCCCATCCTGTGCCTGGTAGGTCCTCCGGGCGTGGGCAAGACTTCGCTCGGGCAATCGATCGCCAAGGCGACCGGCCGCAAGTACGTGCGGGTGGCCCTGGGCGGCATGCGCGACGAGGCGGAGATCCGCGGTCATCGGCGCACCTACATCGGCGCGATGCCGGGCAAGGTGTTGCAAAGCCTGTCCAAGGTTGGCACGCGCAATCCCTTGTTCCTGCTCGACGAGATCGACAAATTGGGAACCGATTTCCGCGGTGACCCATCCAGTGCCTTGCTTGAGGTACTGGATCCGGAGCAGAACCACAAGTTCGGCGACCACTATGTCGAAGTGGACTTTGACCTGAGCGACGTGATGTTCGTCGCCACATCGAACTCGATGAACATTCCGCCGGCCTTGCTCGACCGTATGGAAGTGATCCGCCTCTCGGGTTACACCGAGGACGAAAAGACCAATATCGCGATCCGTTACCTGCTGCCCAAGCAGTTGAAGAACAACGGCGTCAAAGACAATGAACTCGAGATCAACGAGGCCGCGGTACGTGACATCGTGCGCTACTACACCCGTGAAGCCGGTGTGCGTTCGCTCGAGCGTGACCTGTCCAAGATCTGCCGCAAGGTAATCAAGGGCCTGCAGCTCAAGAAGATGACGGCACCGGTGCTGGTGACGCCGGACAACCTGAACGATTTTCTGGGCGTGCGCAAGTACACCTATGGCCGTGCTGAAGACAACGACCAGGTCGGCCAGGTGGTCGGACTCGCATGGACCGAGGTGGGTGGCGACCTGCTCACCATCGAAGCGGCAGTGATGCCGGGCAAGGGCGTGATCACCCGTACCGGCTCGCTGGGCGACGTGATGAAGGAGTCGGTAGAGGCTGCCCGCACGGTGGTTCGCAGCCGGGCGGCGCGACTGGGCATCAAGGATGATGTGTTCGAGAAGAAGGACATTCACATCCACGTGCCCGATGGCGCTACGCCGAAGGATGGTCCGAGTGCGGGCGCAGCGATGACGACGGCATTCGTGTCGGCGTTGACCGGCATCCCGGTGCGTGGCGACGTGGCAATGACTGGCGAGATCACCTTGCGCGGTGAGGTCACGGCGATCGGTGGTCTGAAGGAAAAACTGCTCGCCGCTTTGCGCGGCGGCATCAAGACGGTGCTGATCCCGGAAGAAAACGCCAAGGATCTGCAGGAGATCCCGGAGAACGTAAAGAACGGACTCGAGATTGTGCCGGTGCGCTGGATCGACAAGGTGCTTGAGGTCGCCCTGGTGCGCATGCCCGTCCCGTTGACGGACGAGGAGATTGCAGCCGCGGCACCGGTGCCTGCGGCCGTGCCGGTGGTAGCGGCCCAGCCGCGTTCCGGCGGGGAGCGCTCGGTCAAGCATTGAGAGCCAGGTAGATCGGATGGCGCGAACGGATAAAGTTACAGGCTTCGCGCAATCCGCCCCAAAAGTTGTTATATACTTCGGGGCTTGAAACGCGGGAATAGCTCAGTTGGTAGAGCGCAACCTTGCCAAGGTTGAGGTCGAGAGTTCGAGACTCTTTTCCCGCTCCACATTCCACAAAAAGGGAAGCCCAGGCTTCCCTTTTTTATCGGTGCAGTGCCAGAGGCATAACATCGACAGACCGCAAGGAATATTGGCGCGATAGCAAAGCGGTTATGCACCGGATTGCAAATCCGGCCAGTGCGGTTCGACTCCGCATCGCGCCTCCAAAAGCCTGATGAGCATTGAATTGTTTGCTATTGTTTTTGAGTGTTTTGTTGGCACCGAAGCGAAATTCACTCATCGCGCAGACTTTGATTGACCCGCTCGAAACCTGCGAAATCCATTTCGCGGCCTGATATGGCGGGCGATGCGGCTGGGTCAGCGAATCCCGGCATCCTGGGTCAAATATCCTCCGCCGCCAACACGGTCCGTCTGTCTTGATGGGCTTGAGAGTGCTGCCTCGGCTATCGTTCACCCACGCGAAGGGGCGGCTTACGCGGACGTCGGCAAGTAGTTCAACTATGTCATGGCAAATTGTCAAGTCAAAACATATCAGCTGCTGATACACTGGCTACGATGACTCCTTACCGCGACGTCGGCCTTGCTACCCTGCTTGAACTGGATGGCATCGTCCTGGAGCAGGAGGATGGCTTCTGGATCAAAGTCGAGGTGAGGGCGGTAGAGGCGTCAGAAGACATTCCTCATGGCATCCGGTACAGCCTGACCCTGCACGATAGGTACGGTACGAGGGTGCTCGGCTACGATAATGCACACGCGGTGAAGCTTCCGAAAAAGTTCAAATTTGCAGGACACCGCTTGCCGTACGACCACCAGCATCGTACGTCCGGTGATAGGGGAGTTCCATATTTTTTCGAGTCTCCGCAACGTTTGCTGGAAGACTTTTTCGCTGAAGTTGATCGGGTTATCAGAGAGGCTGGAAAATGAAAGCTATCGTCATCGGTGTAATGCCACAGCAGCAGATCCGCGCGCGTATGATTGCTATCGCGAAGGGGGAGTACAAGCCCAAGGCAGGCGAACCCAGGATATGGTTCACTTCCATGAAGTCGGTGGCGGAGGTTCTCAGCGACCAAAACCGTGCCTTGCTCAAGGTCATTCGTGAATCTAACCCGGATTCGGTCGCAGTGCTTGCCAAGATGACAGGGCGCCAGCCAAGCAATCTTTCCAGAACACTCAAGACGATGTCCCGGTACGGACTGGTCGACCTGAAGCGGGAGAAGACGCACCTGCGACCGGTGGTCAAGGCGACAGATTTTCGGATCCTTGCGACCGCTTAGAGACCGGGCTATGGAAGCAATGACGCTTGGATCAATTTGGTGTCTGCGCCCATAATGATGTCCGTCTCGACGGGTTCGTGCTGGCGGAACAGTGTGCAGCGTCGTCTGTCTTGGCTGGACCTTGACTGTGGCATAGCAGAAATCAGTAGCACGCTTGTAAGTCTTTGAATCTATTGATAGACGAGCGATTGCAAATCCGGCCAGTGCGGTTCGACTCCGCATCGCGCCTCCAGTAACTACGCCAATTGTTCGCTATCAACACGGTAGCGACGGCGCTGTATGCTGGTAAATTCTTGCCATTCAAGCCACTTTGCGGCCGATTTTGCCAATTGCAGCAGCGAGTTTTTCGACGGAATGATGCGCGTACCGGCGCGTCGATTGCGCCGACTTGCGAGGGGCCCTTCAATTCGGGTCAAACCACAACATTACGACTTTTGCGCTGTCACTTTACCTTTGCCATACGCGCATCCCAATACTTGCTACCCCGCATGAGTGCCGCCACCGGCGGGCCGGCGGGGAGCTGACGGCGAGTCGCTGCGCCCGGCACGGGTAGACTGCGCCTGCTCAGAGTACGCTCGGCGTCTCCGCCATGTTCATGTCGGGCACCCCAAGTCGGTAGATAGTGCGGCAGGAAACGACAGAATGTGGCGTTTGAATATCCTATTCACTGCGATCGCCAGCGGGGTCTCGTTGCTCAGCCGCCCATGAACAACCCGCCGGTGACGAGCACCGCCTCGCCGGTGATGAAACTCGCCGCGTCGCTGCACAGGAAGGCGATCAGGCTGGCGACCTCGTCGGGTCGACCCAGGCGCGCGAGCGGCGTGTTGCGGATGATTTCGTCGGCCCCGGCGGACAACCGGCGCGCCACCATCGGCGAGTCGATGACACCGGGCGAGACCGCGTTGACCCGGATGCGCGGTCCGAGTTCGCGCGCCAGCGTGCGGGTCAGCGACACCAGCGCGCCCTTGGTCGCGCCGTAGTGCGCGTGTTCCACGCTCCCGCCGGTATGGCCGGACATCGACGACAGCAGCACGATGGCGCCGCCCTCCGTCAGATGCTCGATCGCATTGCGCACCAGGTAGAACACGCCGTTCAGGTTGACCCCGATGGTGCGGTCCCACTGCGCGGCCGACATGCCGTCGACGCGCTGGTCTTCGTAGATTGCGGCCGCGGGCACCAGGTAGTCGAGCCGGCCGAAACGGGAAATGCTGGCCTCGACCAGGGTCTGCGCATCGGCGGGGGCAGCAGCGTCGTACGCCATCGCGAGGGTGTGCTGGCCGCCAGCGTCGATCTCCAGTGCCGCGGCCGTGGCCGCGTCGGCGCGGATGTCGGCCAGCACCACGCTGGCGCCGCTGCGCAGGAACAGCGCGGCGGTGGCTCGGCCGATGCCGCTGGCAGCGCCGGTGACAAGGGCGACGCGGCCGTGGAAATCGAAGCGGGCCTGGCGGGGCTCCGCGTGCGCGTCCGGCTGCGGTGCGGCGGTGTTGTTGCGGTTGCGGGCGGAATCGGTCACGAGGTGCGTCTTGCGCTGGGCTTCAGCGGTCGAACAGCGGCGCGGCGTTGTCGCAATACCGCGCCACCTTCTCCGGGTCGAGTTCGACTCCCAGGCCGGGTGTATCGGGGATGGTGAGGTAGCCCTCGCCATCGAGCGCGAACGGTTGTTTCAGGATGCCGTCCACGTACGGGCTGCCGCCGATGTATTCGACCAGGTCGGAGTCGGGAATCGCGCTGGCCAGTTGCAGGTCGGCTGCCAGGCCGAGCGCGGTGTTCCAGCCGTGGCCGATGTACTGGATACCGAAGTCGTGTGCCGTCCAGGCGATGCGGCGTTGCTCGCTGATGCCGCCGACCTTGGTCACGTCGGGCTGAACGATGTCGAACGCACCGCGCACCAGCCAGGGCAGGAAGGTCTGGCGCCGGGTCAGCACCTCGCCGCCAGCGATCTTGACCGGGCTGGCGCGGCGCAGTGTGCAGAAGTCGTCGATCGCGTCGGGGCGCAGCGCCTCCTCGAACCAGCCGACCTCGTATTCGGCCAGCATGTCTGCGGTGCGCAATGCCCATTTCAGGCCGTGCGGCCAGTAGGCGTCGCTGGCGCCGGCATCGACCATCAGTTTCGCGTCCGCTCCGGTAGCCTCGCGCGCGGCGCGCACGATGGCGGCATCGAGCTTGTGGTCCATCGCGCGGCCGAATGGACCCCAGCCGATCTTGAATGCAGTGAATCCGAGCTTGCGGTACGCGGTGATGACGTCGAACATCTCTTTGGGCTGCTCCATCAGCAGCGAGCAATACGGCTGCACCCGCTGGCGGTAGCTGCCGCCCAGCAGCCGGCCGACGGGCAATCCGGTGGCCTTGCCCAGGATGTCCCAGAGCGCAATGTCGATGCCGCTGATGGCATGGGTCAGGCTGCCGCCGCGGCCCATCCAGAAGCTGTTCTGGTGCAGCTTTTCGCTGACGCGTTCGGGCTCCAATGCGTTTTCACCGAGGAACAGCGGCTCCAGCACCTTGAGCGCAGCCTGCACTAGGCGCCCGTCGGTGAACACGCTGCCGTAGCCGGTGATGCCGGCGTCGGTGTGCACCGCCACCAGTGCATGCACCGAGTCCTCCGGTTTGATCTCCGCCGACCAGCCGCCTTTGGGACTGTCGCCGGTCAACGCGACGCTGGTGATGGCGCGGATCTTGACGGCTGGCAGACGGGCGCTGGCGAGTGGGGATGAATGCATGGTGGTGTGTTCTCAGGGTGGCGGGACGGCGCGTTGTGTCTCGGCGCGGCGCTCGGCGATGATCTTTTCCAGGTCGACCTTGTGAATCTCGACGTCGATGTGCTCGCTGATGGCCCGGGCCATGTCGGCGACCTTGCCCGAGCGGAACACCCGGATCAGCTCCCAGTGCTCCTCGACGACGGCCAGCATCGACTTGCCCAGTGCCGAAAGGCCGAAGATGATGGTCATCTGGCGCGCCAGCATTTCCCACATGTCGCTGAGCACCGCATTGCCGGCATGGCTGCAAAGGGTGCGATGGAACTGGGTGTCGGCAGTTGCAAAGCCGAACACATCGTTGCGCGCCGCCATGACTTCCATATCGTGCACGATGGAATCGAGCTCCTCGAGATGCGGGCCGTCGTTGAGTTTGAGCCGGATCGCACGGGTGGCGGCGGTGGTCTCCAGTGCCACCCGCACCTCGATCAGTTGGTCGATGCGCTCGGGCGTGACCGGCGTGAGGCGGATGCCCTTGTAGGGCTCGTTGATGACGATGCCCTGGCTCTCGAGCACCCGCAGCGCCTCGCGTACCGGTACCCGGCTCACGCCGAGCTGCTCGGCCAGTTCGGCTTCGATGATGCGGTCGCCCGGCAAGATCAGGCCCTCCGACGCCCCGGCCACCAGCGCGTCGATGACCTGGTGTACCAGGGTGCGGGGCTGCAGCTTGACGAAGGTGGGGGTCTGCGAAGGCCTCGCCTCCACCAGGTGCAGGGAATTTATGCCGGTGTTTGCCATGGGAATATTGTATACATTAATAAAATATGCTATTCTGAATTTACGCGTAACTCGACCTGGACACCATGCCCTCTGCCAAGAAGCCCCAACCGTCCGCCAAGACACCCGCTGCCGTCGAACTGCCGAGCCGGGTGCGGTGCGAGGTCGATTTTGACCGTCCAGGCCGACAGGCGTCGTATCTCAGGGCGCCGCAGTCGCGTGACACCTCGGGGTGGGGCGTGGTCGAGATTCCGATCTACGTGTTCAACAGCGGCAAGGGGCCGACGTTGCTTCTCACCGCAGGGGTGCATGGCGACGAATACGAAGGGCAGATCGCGATTTCGCGGCTGGCGCAGACACTGGATGTCAAGCAACTGAAGGGCCGGCTGATCCTGATTCCGGCGGTCAACATGCCCGCCGCGCTGAACGCCACCCGACTGTCGCCGATCGACGGGCGCGACATGAACCGCTGTTTTCCCGGCAACCCCAAGGGTACGTTCTCCGAAATGCTGGCGCATTTCATCGACAGTAAAGTGTTGCCGCATGTGGACCTGTCGGTCGACATGCACACTGCTGGTCACTCGGCCGAATGTGTGCCCAGCACCAACATGCATTACGTGCCCGACGCGGCGTTGCGCAAGAAGACGATGGCCGCCGCTGCCGCGTTCGGCGCGCCGTACAACGTCGTGTTCTGGGGTGTGGACGAAGGCGCCACGTTGACCTCATCGGTCGAGCGCCGCGGCATCCTGTCGCTGGGCACCGAGATCGGTGGCTGGGGCCGAGTCAGTGTCGAGGGAGTGCGTATCGGCGAGCGCGGCGTGCGCAACATGCTCAAACATCTGGGCATGACCGGCGGCAAGGTCGACACGGTGCAGCGCAGCGGCGCCAAGGGCACGCGGCACATGATGGTGCGGGACGCAAACTGCTACTGCTTTGCGCCGGCCAGGGGCATTTTCGAGCCGCGCCACCTGGCGGGCGAGACGGTCGAGGCCGGGCAAAGCGCCGGTTTTCTGCATTTCATCGAAGACGTCGACCATGCTCCGACCGAGGTACTTTACGGCGCCAGCGGCGTGTTGTGGATGGCCTCCGGCCCGGGGCGGGTGCAGCGTGGAGACTGCGTGGCGGTGGTCATGCAGGAATACGCTGAACCGCAAAACTGATCGTCGACTACCTGTTTCCGTCAGTGGGTGCGCGCACCCTGTATATCGCAATTTTCCCGCGTCGCGGGCCCAACCGAAGGAGAACGAGTCCATGAAACTGAAATTCCTGCACCTCGCATTGGCCGCCGCCCTGGCCATTGGCGCGGCTGCGCCAGCGCTGGCCCAGAAAAAGGGCGGCGATGCGGTGGTGGCCATCACCAATGCGCCGCCGTCGTTCGATCCACACTCCACGTCGGCGCAAGGTGCCCGGCATGTCAACCTCCACATGTTCGAGACCTTGTACGCCCGTGACGAAGGCGCCAAACCCGTCCCCGATCTGGCCAAGTCGGTTGCAGTGTCTGCGGATGGTCTGACGCATGTGTTTACCTTGCGCAGCGGCGTCAAGTTCCACAATGGCAAGACCATGGGGCCGGCCGACGTGGTGGCCTCGATCGAGCGTTACCGCAAGGGTGGCGCCTCAGCCAGCCTGATCGCCGCGATCGACAGCGTCAGTGCCAGCGGCGCCGACCAGGTGACGATCAAGCTCAAGTCGGTGCAATCGACTTTCCTGGGCAACCTGTCGAGCCCGCGTGCGCCGATTGCGATCATGCCGGCCGAAGAAGCTGCAAAGGAAATGGGAAAGGCCGATCCGATTGGCACCGGCCCCTACAAGTTTGTCGAATACAAGCCTGACAGCCATGTGAAGCTGGCGCGTTTCGACGCGTATGTGCCCAATCCGGCCTACAAGGAGCGTGACGGATTCGCCGGCGCCAAGATCGCCTACCTTGACACCGTTACCTTCCGCTTCATCCCCGAAGCCGGCGCGCGGGATGCCGCAACGATGACGGGCCAGGTGCACCTGAACGAAACCAGCGATGAGCCGACCGCCAAGCGGCTCAAGGGGAATGCGAATTTCACCGTCATGAAGGCGCTGCCGTATGCGGCTCAGGTGCTCAAGTTCAACATGGCGCAAGGCCCGGGCACCGATCTCAATTTCCGCCGCGCGATCGCCCAGGTCATCAATGCCGAGGAAATCCTGGGAACCGCCTACCCGGATCTGTACCTGATGGACCAGAGCTGGGTCTACCCGGGCTCCCCGTACCATACTGGCCGTGCGCTGCTCAAGCAGGACGTCGCCGCAGCCAAGGCCAGTCTGGCCAAGTCGAGCTACAAGGGCGAGAAGCTGATCTTCATCATCGACAACATCCGACCGAACGTGGACGCGGCCACGGTTTTCCAGCAGCAGGTGTCGCAGATCGGCGTGAATATCGAACTTAAGGTCGGTGACTGGCCCACCATCTCGGGCATCGGTCTCAAGAGCGACGAGGGTTGGAACTTCTGGACCCACGGTTTCGGCATCGAGCCCTATGAGGGCCCGGCATCGGCGATGTCGCACTGGGTCAAAGGTCAAGGCCAGCGCAAGGCCGATCCGGTGATCGACGAATTGTTCGCCAAGCTCAATGGCGAGATGAACGTTGCCGTGCAGAAGAAGCTGTTCGCCGATTTCGAGAACCGCATGGCCGACCAGGCCATCGCGATCCACCTCGGTGATTACGGACTGTTCCAGGTCGTGTCGAGCAAGCTCAAGAACTTCAAGCCCTACCGCATCACCCGCATGTGGGGCGTGTGGCTCGAATAAGCGGGTCCGCATCGCCAACCCCACCATCGCATGAGACAGCGCCGGGAACGGGCGGTCGCTGCGCTGCACCACGCCCCTGTTGCCTGCCAGCTGAATGATCCGTTTCATCCTGCGCCGCCTGCTCGCGTCGATTCCGGTGCTGATGCTGGTGTCGCTGATCACCTTCGGTCTGTTGTGGCTGGTGCCCGGCGATCCGGCGTCGATGTTCCTGGACGCTGGCGCCACTGCCGAGGCACTGGACCGGGTGCGCCGAGAAATGGGGCTCGACCAGTCCTTCCTGGTGCGTATGGGCCAGTGGTACATGCGGCTGCTGCAGGGTGATCTGGGGCAGTCGCTGCTGCTCAACCGTAGCGTGGTTGGCGCCATCCTGGAGCGGTTACCCGTCACGCTGTCGCTCACCGCACTGGCCTTCGCCGTGTCGGTGCTGCTCGGGGTGGCCGCCGGTGTCGTGGCCGCGGTGCGCCACGGCCGGCTGGCTGACCAGGGCATGATGACACTGGCCCTGATCGGCCTGTCGATTCCGGAGTTCTGGCTCGGCCTGGTACTGATCTGGCTGATCGCGGTGCTGGTGCCGATCTTTCCGGCGGGCGACTACGTGCCTTTCACCACCGACGCCTGGCAGTGGGCGCGCCACATCGCCTTGCCGACCTTTTCGCTGGCCTGCGTGCAGATGGGTTTCGTCGCCCGCATGACGCGTTCGAGCATGCTCGAAGTGCTGGGTCAGGATTTCATCCGCACGGCGCGTGCCAAGGGTCTGCCCGAGTCCTATGTCGTCGTGCGTCACGGATTGCACAACGCCATGGTGCCCATCGTCACCGTCATGGGCATCATGGTGGGTGCGCTGCTCGGCGGCGCGGTCGTGACCGAGCAGGTGTTCTCGATTCCGGGCTTGGGCCGGCTCATCATTGGCGCGGTGCTCAGCCGCGATTTTCCGGTCATCCAGGGCGGCCTGCTGTTCCTGGCGCTGATCTATCTGGCAGTCAACCTGGCGGTGGACCTGCTGTATGCGGCGATCGATCCGCGGGTGAGACTGCAATGAACGTGGTGGCCGAACCCGTATCCGCTGTGTCCGCCAGAGCGTCGCGCCGTGTCGCGTTCCTGCGTCGTCTGTTGGCCAACCGCTCGTTCACTTTCGGCCTGGTGCTGGTCGGTGCGGTCGTCATGATGGCGCTGCTGGCCGACGTGATCGCGCCGTTCGATCCGCTCAAAGGCAACTTCAAGGCACGGATGGTGCCGCCAGGCGCGGAACATTGGCTGGGTACGGATCATTTCGGCCGCGACATCCTGTCGCGCATTCTTCATGGCGCACAGGTGTCGCTACGCATCGGTTTCCTGGTGGCCTTGTTCACCGCCGTGGCTGGTGCGGTCATCGGTGCCACTGCGGGTTATTTCCGGCATGCCGACGGCCCGGTGATGCGGCTGATGGACGCGTTCATGGCGTTCCCGCCCATCATCTTGGCGATTGCCATCAGTTCGGTGCTCGGCGCTTCGGTGACCAACGTAGTGATTGCGCTGGCGATCGCCGCCACGCCGCATACCGCGCGGGTCGTGCGCGCCTCGGTCATGGTGGTGCGCGAGATGGAATACGTGGAGGCGGCGCGCGCGCTGGGTGCCGGCCACGTGCGTATCCTGCTGCGCCATGTCATGGCCAACGCGATGGCGCCGCTGGTCGTGCGGGTGACCTATGTGTTCGCGATCGCCATCCTGAACGAGGCGGTCCTGTCGTTCATCGGTGTCGGCCCGCCACCGCCAACCCCTACCTTCGGGGCCATCATCGCCAACGGCCGCGACTTCATCATCGCCGCGCCCTGGATCACGGTCGCGCCCGGGCTGGCCATCCTGATCAGCGTGCTCGGATTGAACATGCTGGGCGACGGTCTGCGCGACGTACTGGACCCGCGCATGGCGGTGAATACACGATGAGTGCATCTGTCATGAGTGCATCTGTCGTTACACCGGTGCAATCCATCGCCCCCATGCTGCAGGTGAGCGACCTCACAACCGGCCTGGGTGCCCATGGTCCGGAGATCCTGAGCAGCGTCGACCTGCGGCTGGCCGAGGGCGAGGTGCTGGGCGTGGTTGGCGAGTCGGGCTCCGGCAAGAGCATGCTGGCTTTGTCGATCATGGGTCTGCTGCCGCCGCCGATACAGCTGCGCACCGGCACAATTGCACTGCAGGGCGTCAACCTGCGGGTCCTGCAGTCGTCGGCGATGCGCGCCCTGCGCGGCAAGGACATCGCGATGATCTTCCAGGAGCCAATGACCTCGCTCAATCCGGTGATGCGGGTCGGCCAGCAGATCAGCGAAGTGCTGCGCTGGCACACCGATCTGCGCGGCGATGCGGCGCGGCGTGAATGCATCGCCCTGCTGCAGCGGGTCGAGATGCCGGATGCGCTGCGCCAGATCGACGCCTATCCGCATGAGCTCTCCGGTGGCATGCGCCAGCGCGTGATGATCGCGATGGCGCTGGCCGGCCGGCCCAAGCTGCTGATCGCCGACGAACCGACAACCGCGCTCGACGTGACGATACAGGCGCAGATACTGGACCTGATGCGCAAGCTGCAGCAGGACAACGGCATGTCGGTGCTGCTGATCACGCACGACTTGGGGGTGATCGCCGAGATGAGCGATCACGTCGTGGTGATGTATGCCGGGCGTGTGGTGGAGTCGGGTACGGTGCTGGACATCTTCGACCGGCCATCCCATCCGTATACCCGCGGCCTGCTGGCGTCGCGGCCCAAGATATCGGCCGGTGCGCAGTGGCTCAGCACGATCGAAGGCACCGTGCCGGCGGTCGGCCAGTTGCCCGCGGGCTGTAGCTTCGCGCCGCGTTGCCCGCTGGCGCATGCGGCCTGCAGCATTGTGCCGCCCTTGCGCGCCTTGAACGACGCGCACCAGGTCGCGTGTGTGCTTCCATTCGAGCCGATGGTCGCGGAGGCCGTGGCATGAGCCCCGTGCCACCCCCGCTGATTGAGGCGCGTGGCCTGCGCAAATACTTCGAGCGGCCGAAGCGGCTGCTGGTCGCTGCTTCACCGCCGCTGCGCGCGGTGGATGGCGTCGACCTGCAGATTGCCCCTGGCGAGACCCTGGGCCTGGTGGGCGAGTCGGGTTGCGGAAAATCCACCACCGGGCGATTGCTGCTGCGCCTAATCGAGCCCAGCGGCGGCAGCATCCTGCACCATGGCCAGGACATCACAACGTTGGACAGTGCCGGCATGCGCAGCAAACGGCGCGCCATGCAGATCGTGTTCCAGGACCCCTATGGTTCGCTCAACCCGCGCATGCGTGTCGACGACATCATCACCGAACCCCTGATCATCCACGGCGTGGGCGACGCAGCCAGCCGCGCGCAACGGGTGCGGGAACTGCTGCGCCTGGTCAGCCTGCCGGAGAGCAGCCTGCAGCGTTATCCGCATGAGTTCTCCGGTGGCCAGCGCCAGCGCATCGGCATCGCACGCGCATTGGCGCTCGAGCCGGAGTTCATCGTTGCCGACGAGGCGGTGTCGGCGCTCGACGTGTCGGTGCAGGCTCAGGTCATCAACCTGATGCGCGAGTTGCAGCGCGACCTCAAGCTGACCTATCTGTTCATCTCGCACAACCTGGCGGTGGTGCGCAACATCAGCGACCGGGTCGCCGTGATGTACCTGGGCCGCATCGTCGAAGTAGCGCCGGCGCAGCAGCTATTCACCCAGCCCTTGCACCCCTATACCCAGGCGCTGCTGGCGGCCCTGCCGAGCGACCATCCGAGTCAACGTCGCACCCGCGCGCTGATCCGCGGCGACATGCCGGACCCGAGCAGCATCGGCACCGGTTGCCGCTTTGCCAGCCGCTGCCCGCATGTGCAGTCGCGCTGCCATCTGGAGGACCCGCAACTGGTGCTGGCGCAGCCACTGCAGCAGGTGGCCTGCCTGCGGGTCGCGGACGGCAGCCTGCCGGGCTGACAGCGTGGGCCCCATCGATTGCCTCTCACGCCCTGACGTGCCCCTAATCCCATCAACCGATCCATCGCAGAAAGGAAACACCATGGCCAAGAGACCCCGCATTCTGGTCGCCGAGTGCATGCAGGAGATCTCCTCGTTCAATCCGCTGCAGTCCGAATACGCCAACTTCCACATCGAGCGCGGCCAGCAGATGCTGGTGCAAAAGGGTATCAACACCGGTCTGGGTGGTGCGCTGGCGGTGTTCGACGAGGTCGGATTCGAGCCGGTGCTGACGATTGCCGCGCGCGCCGGTTCGGCCGGGTTGTTGTCCAGGCCCGGCTGGAACCGATTGATGGGCGAGGTGATGGAGGCCATTGCCGCCGAGGCCAACAGCGGCATCGACGGCGTCTATTTTTCGATGCACGGGGCCATGGCCGCCGACGGCGAACTCGACCCGGAAGGGTATCTGCTTGCCGAGACCCGCAAGCTGGTCGGCCCCGATGTGCCGATCGTCATCACGCAGGACCTGCACGGCATCCTGACCGACCGCATGCTGCGCCAGATCGACGGGCTGGCGATCTACCACACCTATCCGCATGTGGATTTCGCCTCCACCGGTGCGCGCGCGGCGCGGGTGCTGCAGCGTCTGGTGACCGACAAGGGCGTGAAACCAACGATCGCGCGGGTGACGATTCCTGCTCTGGTGCGTGGCGATGAATTGATCACCAAGTCAGGGTGTTACGGATCGCTGATCCGCGAGGCGCGCCGGCTCGAACTCGATGGGGTGGCGATGTCGGCCGGCATCATGATCGGCAACCCGTTCACCGACGTGCCCGAATTGTGTTGCCAGGTGATCGTGGCCACCGACGGTAACGCCGATGTCGCCCAGGCTGAGGCGCTTCGGCTGGCGCAGGAGTTCTGGCCGCTGCGCCATCGCATGCAGGGCAAGTTCAGCAGCCTGGAGCGCGCGATCGCGCAGGCGCGCTCGATCCCGGGGCCGGTGATCTTCACCGACGCGGCCGACGCCACCTCGTCGGGCGCCACTGGCGACTCCAACCTGATCCTGCAAGGCCTGCGCGAGGCGGCTTATCCGAAAAAGGTGCTGGCGCAGATCGTCGATCCCCAGGCGGCCGCGGCCGCGCACCGGGCCGGCGTGGGGGCCACGGTGCAGGTGACGCTGGGCGGCGCGATCGATACGGCGCGTTTCATGCCGATGCCGGTGACCGCCAAGGTCCAGCTATTGTCGGACGGCCAAGCGCGGCTGGAGACGATGAAGATCGGCCTAGACGCCGGCCCGACGGCCGTGCTGACCTGGGACAACGTCACCGTCGTGGTGTTCAGCAAGACGCTGAGCCTGTTCGACCGCGCGATGTACTACGCCAACGGCTTGAATCCGCAGGACTTTGATCTGATCGTCGTGAAATCGCCACACACCGAACATCATATGTACGAGGCCTGGGCCGACTGCAATTTCAACATCGACGTGCCTGGTGCGACCTCGGCCAACCTGCCGACACTGGGGCATACGATCTGCGCGCGGCCGATCTATCCGCTGGACCCGGATGTGGGCTTCGAGCCCCGTGCCGTGGTGTACTGCCGTGGCTGATACGTTCGTTGTCGGACTTTGCGGCCGCACAGCGCCAACGACGCCTTGCAGATTGCGCCACCATGCCGGTTCGTCAGGGGTCGCAACGCGCGCCGCGCCGCGCGCAACCGAATAGAGAACGCAATGAAGATCGACGCAGTGGACTTTTTCTACCTCGCGATGCCCGAGGTCACGCTGGAGGCCGACGGCAGCCAGGATGCCTTGCTGGTGCGGGTGCAGGCCGGTGGCCATGTCGGTTACGGCGAATGCGAGGCGGCGCCGCTGCCGTCGATCGCCGCTTTCGTGTGCCCGCACTCGCACGGTGCCTGCCAGCCGGTGAGCGCCTCTGTGCTCGGCCGCACACTGAACGATGCGCACGACATCGCGGCCATCGCCGCCGACGTGGCCTACAACAGCATGGACGTGCTGCAGGCCGCCCATACCTTCTCGGGTATCGAGATGGCCTTGTGGGACATCCTGGGCAAGGCGCGTGGCGAGCCGGTCTGGAAACTGCTCGGGTACCAGGCCAGCCATGTCAAGACACCGTATGCCTCGCTGTTGTTCGGTGACGATGCGCAACAGACGCTGGCGCGCGCGCGCGATGCCATGGAACGTGGCTTCAGTGCGGTCAAGTTCGGCTGGGGGCCGATCGGGCGCGGCAGCGCCGAACAGGACGCGGAGCACTTCGTCGCAGCGCGCGAAGCCATTGGACCGGACGGCATCCTGCTGGTCGATGTCGGGCAGATCTTCGTCGACGATGTGGAGCGTGCGGCCGCGCGACTGCCGGCATTGGAAGCGGCGCGCGCGACCTGGCTGGAGGAACCTTTCCATTCCAGCGCGCTGGAAGAATACGGCGCACTGGCGCGGCGGTGCAGCTCGGTGCGGCTGGCCGGCGGCGAGGGCGCGCACAATGTTGCGATGGCGCGCCACCTGATCGACTACGGCGGTATCGGTTATGTGCAGATCGACTGCGGCCGTATCGGCGGCATCGGCCCGGCCAAGCAGGTCGCGGATCACGCTCTGGCAAAGGGAGTCACCTATGTCAATCACACCTTCACCTCGCACCTGGCACTGAGCGCGTCCTTGCAGCCGTTCGCCGGGTTGCGCGAACACACCATCTGCGAATACCCGGCCGCGCCCAAGGCGCTGGCGGTGGAACTGACCGGCAACCACATCGAGCGCGATGCGCAGGGCTGCGTCCGCGCGCCGGACGCGCCCGGGCTGGGCATCACGATCGACGCGACGGCGGTGCGGCGTTACCAGGTCGATACCGAACTGCGCGTGGCGGGTCGTACCTTGTACCGTTCGCCGCCGTTCGACGGCTGAGGGCCGTGCGCGGCTGGAGCGTAAGTACCGTGGCCTCGGCCATGGTAGTGGCATCCGCCCTCATGGTCACGCTGGAGTCGGTGTGCGTGCGCCTGCTGGCCGACGGCGTCAGCCAGGGGCAGATCCTGCTGTTTCGATCCGGCACGCAACTGCTGCTGGTGCTGGTGGTGTGTCTGGTGCGCACCGGCGGCATCGGAATCGCGCTGCGCACAGGACGAATCCGCCAGCACCTGTGGCGCGGTGGCCTGGCTGCCGTGTCGTGGTGGTGTTATTTCATGAGTTTCAAGACGTTGAGCCTGCCGCTGGCCACGACGCTGACGTTTTCATCCCAATTGTTCGTGCTGCTGCTGGTGTGGCCGATGTTGCGCGAGCGGGTGACGCAGCCGCAACTGCTGGCCACGCTGGTGGGTTTTGTGGGCGTGCTGATCGCGGCGCGGTTGTTCACGCCGCAAGCGATGGACTGGCATGTGTTGTATGGCTTGGCCAGCGCGGCGATGGGCGCGGTGATGCTGCTGATGACCCGGTCCTTGTCGTTCACCGACCGCACCGAGACCATCATGTTCTACATGGCGCTGATCGTGTTTCTGTCGGCCATTCCGCAAGGCCTGTTCGACTGGCCGGTGCTCGATGCGCGCCTGTGGTTGCTGTTATGGCTGATGGGCCTGAGCGGAACCCTGGGAGCCTGGTTGATGGTCGAGGCCTATCGGCGCAGCGAAGCCTCGGCGCTGGCGCCGTTCACCTATACGCGGCTGGTATTTGCCGCGGTGCTGGGATATGTGCTGTTCGGTGAGCGGGTGGCAGCCAGCACCGTGGTCGGCGCGGCGCTTATCGCCGGCAGCTCGCTGGGTCTACTGTGGTTCACGCGCTGGCGCGCGTCAATGCGTTGACGAAGCATGGTCAGACGACGTGCAGGTTCAAGCACATGCGTACGAGCGAGACGCTGCGCGGGTTTCAGGCTTCCCTGCGATCAGCCGCAGCCACGCCCGCGTGCTGGTGCTGGGCAGCATGCCTGGCGTCGCTTCGGTGCAAGCGCAGCAGTATTACGCCCATTCGCACAACGCGTTCTGACACACGTTCTGGCCGATCATGGGCGCGCTGTTCGGATTCGACGCCGCCAGCCCGTACGCGCAACGTGTCGCGGTGCTGGTCGCACACGCGGACCATCGAGGTACCCACACCGTACAAACCCACCTGCGGCATCGTCTGGCCATGGCTCGATGCGCAAATGCTCGCCACCATGCTGCCGCTGCGGGAACTCCAGGCAATGGAAGCTTCGCTGTCGCAGCTGAACTCAAGGGGCTCACCAATCTGCGGGGCCTCTGGATGAATGGAATCCAGCCTGGCATCCGGTTAGCGGCTGGGCGGCGCTCATAAGCTAACCTCCGCAAGGCGCTGCGGTTCCGCGAGCCTTGGGAGCGGCCCGGCGGCTCACTGAAGCTGGTTGTGCCCGCTGAAGCACATACGTTCGGACAGGCGCGCCGCGATTTCGCGCAAGTGTTGTTCGACGTCGGCAATGCTGGGGCTTTGGGGCCGGTCCAGGCGCTCCATGTAGGGGACGGTGAGCGCAGCGATCGCCTCCTGGTTGACGCCAAACACCGGCCGCGAAATATCGATGGCGCCACGCACGCGCCGGCTCGGCCAGGTGATGGACGCGCTTTCCTGCGCGGTCTCTATCTGGCGCAGGAGTTCTAACCTTGCTCGTTGTGCAGCGTCAATCTCGAGCTCCCCGAACGCGCGAATCTGCGCGGCGATCATCCGGGTGCGCTGCGCTTCGTCGCTGAAAGCCAGCAGGATCGTTCCCGAAGCTGAGTCGCTCAGCTTGCCGGTGGCCCCCACCTTGGAGCCGGACGTGAACGGACCGGGGCTGTCGACCTGCGCCACGACGAGTATCTGCCCGTCGTGGTACACGGCCAGGTGACAGGACTGGTAGGCGCGACCGGCGAGCTCTCGCATCAGGGGTGCAGCGGTCATGACCAGCGACTGCACCGGGTGTTGGCGATGCGACAACTCCAGCATTTTCATGGTGAGGCTGTAGCGGTCGTTGTCGTCGCTCGCGATATAGCCGCGTGTTGCAGCGTCAGCACCATGCGGAATATCTCGCTCACGGTGCGCTTGCTTGCCTTGGCCAGTTCGTTCAGCGTGTGCCCGCGCGGTGCTTCGGCCAGCACTTCCAAAATGTCCAACCCCTTGTCCAGGGCTGGTGCTGACCGTGCAGTTGAGCGCCACCGTCATCGCCCTCGATTTTGTGATCGGCACGCTGGTGGCCACGGTGCTGGTGTACGCAAAGCCGTGGGCACGCGGCCTTGCCCATGCCTATGTGGAGGTGATTCGCAACACCCCCTTGATCGTGCAGCTGTTCCTGATATTTTTCGGGCTGCCCGGCGCCGGCATCCGGTTTGACGTGGTGACGGCCAGCGTCATTGCCCTGACCATCAATCTCGCGGCCTATACCGCCGAGATCGTGCGGGCCGAGATCGAGAGCATTCCCAAGTCGCAGATCGAAGCCGGTGTGTCGCTGGGGCTGACCGGGCGGCAGGTATTCCGGCATGTGGTGTTGCTGCCGGCGCTTAAAAATTCGACCTGAAGTTCAATATTCGCAAGAGCCCGGCCCACATCGATGTGAAAATGGGTGAACACAATCTGGCGCGCTGGCTCGACTCGTTCATCTTCTTCAACACCATGAACACTGAGCTCGACAAGCTGCACATCAAGTGGCTTGGGCGCACGATGGACCCGATGACAGGCCTGTGATGAAGGCCGACGCACACACCGAGGTGGGCTGGGACCGTCTGACGGCCCCGGCGCTGCGCAAGGCGGCCCGACGCAAGACGGTGATCATCATTCCGCTGGGTGCCACCGAGCAGCATGGGCCGCATCTGCCGACACAGGTGGACTGGCGGCTGGCGATGGAGGTCTCGGAGCGGGCGGCGCGCCTGATGGGCGGTCGGCAACCGGCGCTCGTCACGCCGGCCATTCCGTTCGGCATGTCCGAGCACCACATGTCGCTGGGCGGCACGATCACGCTCAACTACGCGACCATGGCCGCGGTGGTGGGCTGCGTGGTGCGCTCGGTGGCACGCCACGGCTTCAAGCGCATCTTCGTGCTCAATGGCCACGGCGGTAACATCGCGGCGCTAGAGACCATCATCACCGAGCTGACGGTCGAGCTCAAGCTGCTGCTGGCCAGCGGGACCTACTGGCAGATCGCAGCCGAGTCGATCAGCAAGATCCTGGAGCAGCAGCGCGTCGTGCTGCATGCCTGCGAGGCCGAAACCTCGATGCTGCAGGCGCTCTCGCCCGAGACCGTGCTGCCGCTGAAAGCCTCCTACAAGACCGCCCTCGTACCCGGCCTGTCGGCCATCGCGGGTGTCAATCCCGGGGTCTACCGCTGGCAGCAGCTCGGCACGCGCTCGCGCATCGGCTTGATCGGCGAGGCCTGGGCGGCCAGCCCGGAGAAGGGCGCGCGTCTGCTGGATGCCTGTGCGCGCGACGTGGCCGATGCTCTGTCGAACCAGACCCTGTGGGAAGCACCCATTTAACCAACCTGCGACCATCACCATGACTACGACTGTCTTCAGCGATATCGACTGGAACGCGCCCGGCAAACAGGTCGGGACGCTGTCCCTGCCGCATTCCCCGGACGACGATGCCTGGGGCGTGATTCCGTTTGCCGCGGCGTCGATCAAGAACGGCGACGGGCCCGTGGTGGTGGTGTCGGGGGCGGTCCATGGCGACGAGTACGAGGGGCCGGTGGTGATCGGTGAACTGCTGCGCCAGACCCGCGTGCAGGACGTGCGCGGCCAGCTCATCCTGCTGCCCGGTTTCAACGGCCCCGCCATGCGCGCCGGGCGACGCACCTCGCCGATCGACCACCTCAATCTCAATCGGGTGTTCCCGGGCGATGATTTCGGTTCCCCCACGCAGCAGATCGCACGGTATGTCGCCGACCACATCTTCACGCGGGCGGATTTTTATCTCGACCTGCATGCCGGTGGCCGAACCCTGTTCATCCAGCCCAGCGCGCATGTGGTGATGGAGGAGGGCATGGACCCGGCGCTGGTGAAGGCGAACGCCCTGCTGGCCGAAGTGTTCGGGATCGGCATCACGGTCCAAACCAGCAACATGGGGGACTACCGCACGTCGGCGGGTTACACCAGTTCCAAGGGCATTCCCACGCTCGCGGCCGAGATGGGCATGGGCGGCTGGGTGACGGGGGACTCGGTGAAAGTCACGCGCGAGGCCACGCACCGGGTGCTCAAGCACATGGGGGTCCTGCCCGGCATTGCCACGGTGGTGGGCGTGCAGACCCGCTGGACCCGCATCGCCGGCCCGAACGCCTATCTGTTCGCGCCCTTCGACGGCTACTTCGAGCGCCGCTTTGCGCTCGGCGACCCGATTGCACCGGGACAGCTCGCCGGCCTGATGCACCAGCTGGCCCGGCCCGATCAGGAGCCGGAGCCGGTGCTTTTCAAGTCGGGTGGCACCCTGTACGCCCACGGCCTGCTTGGCCACGTGCGCGCGGGGCAGAACCTGGCGGTCGTCACCGAGGACGTCGTCAGGCCATGCTGAGCGACGCCACGCGCTCGCGCGACTTCCCCTCGCTCAAGGGCATCGCCTACCTCAACAGCGCGGCGGAAAGCATCCCGCCCTTGTGCGTGGGTGAGGCTTTGCAGGATTACTGGCGCGACAAGACGCGCGGCATGCGGGGCCGCGATGCGCACTTCGCGGCGGTGGAGGCGTGCCGCGAGATCAGCGCGAAGATGCTCGGCATGCTCCCGACGGAGGTGTCTTTCTGCTCCTGCAGTTCGGAGGCCTACAACCTGTTGGCCTCGGCGCTGCAGCTGGGCGCGGACGATGAAGTGGTGGTCACGGACCTGGACTTTCCGGCCGGCGTCACCCCCTGGTTGCGCGCCGCCACGCCGCCACGAACACGCTTGTGGGCGTGCGTGCATGGCGAGCTCGATGTCGCCGCTCTCGTGCCGCTGCTGAACGCCCGCACGCGGCTGGTCCAGATCTCGCTGGTGAGCTTCTTCAACGGGCACCGCATCGACTGGAAACCGCTGCATGACGCGGTTCGCAACCTCGCCCCCAACGCGTTGATCTCGGTGGACATCACCCAGGCCTTCGGGCGCGTGGTGCTGGACTGCGCGGGCGCGGACATCCTGATCAGCAGCACGCACAAGTGGACACTCGGCGTGCACGGCGGCTGCATCATCGGGATCCCGCAGCGCAACGCGGATCGTCTGACGACGCGCGCCGGCGGCTGGTACCACCTGCGCAACGTGTTCGATGCCGACCGTTTCGAGCGCGCCGAATCCCACGCAGGCGCGCCAAGCTATTCGGTCGGCATGCCCAACTTTGCCGCGCTGTATGCGCTGAATGCGGCGCTGCGTTATGTCGATGCGGTGGGTGTGGACGCGATATCGGCGCATGCCGATCCGCTGGTACGCGCGGCACATGAGGGCTTGCGTGCGCTGGGCCTGGAGCCAATGTGCACGCTCCAGCCGGGCCGCCCTAGCGGCATCGTGGCCTTCATGCATGCGCGCAGCGCCGAGTTTCATGCCGCGCTGGAGCAAGCCGAGGTGCATGTGATGCACAACGCCGGGCGGATCCGGATGGCCGTGCACGGTTACAACACGGCTGCCGATGTGTCGCGTGCGCTCACAGTTCTTCGCGCCATGGCTTCGGCTTGACCATGCAAGCCAATTCGCATCGCCGTGCGGATGTGGTCACGGGCAGAACCGCACCTGCATCTGCGCACACTGGATGGTGTTGGCCAGGCGTCAACATGATGCCCTTCACGACGGCTTCGTGCGGTTGGAAAAGGGTAGAGTCTTGGCTGTCTTGGCTGTCTTGGCTGTACCTTGAACTGTGGCGTCACTGCAATCAGTAGCATGCTTTTAAGTCATTGAATCGAATGATATGCGAGCGACTGCAAATCCGATCAGTCCGGTTCGACTCCGGGTCGCGCCTCCAGTTTTTCCTCTCTGCCCGCATCGTGGCTACAACATCGCGCATCGATCCGGCTCTGGTGCAAGCCTACCGGGAGACGGAATACCGCGTGCTGGGTGCGTATGCCATGGTGCTGCGCCCGGACGTCCATGCGGATCGGCTGGCGGTCCTGCATCAGACTCTGGCGGTCGACTGCAGCGCCTTCATCACAGCGTGCAACCCCCTTAGCCAGCCGTGCGAGCCGAGCGTCAATGCCGCGCGTCAGGCGGCGCTGGCGCAGCGGCTGGCATTGCGTGGGCACGTGACCATCAAGGGAATTGGCTTGCATCCTGCGGGTCGATGGGATGGTGAACCCAGTTTTCTGGTTCCGGGACTTTCGTTGGAGGACGCAAGCAACATCGGCCGGCAGTTCGATCAGAACGCCATTCTGTGGTCGGGTGCCGATGCCACACCGCGGCTGGTCTTGCTTCGCTGATACCGGACTGCGCCGGGCCAGTGAACTCAGCGGGAGCGGCGGCCGGTTCCAGCGGCGACGCACAGTGGTGCGCGGGACGGGAATCGAACCCGTACACCCTTTCGGATACGGGATTTTAAGTCCCGGGCGTCTACCAATTCCGCCACCCGCGCGATACGAGCGGGCATCGTAGCAGATGCTGACCTGCGACCATAGACCCATGGCCCGACAGGTGGCAGCTGGCCAGTTTGGAGCATGTCCGATGATGTGGCTGAAGCCCACAATCCGGACCAGCCGCTATCCACATCGCTCAGCGTGCCATGCATACGCGCAGCCCACTCGGGGAGCTCTGCGCCAGCGCGCCGAAGCCGTCCCAAGCAGGGAGTCGCATGGCACAATGGGGTTTCCCATGCCGGCGCGGTGCTGGTGGCCTGAATGATGTTTCGGCTCCCAGCGCGGGCCGGTGGACTTACCAGGGACCGACCCCATGTTCATTCGGCGCCATTTTGGCCTGTACTACCTTCATGGTCGCGCCCCAGATTCCCTATAAACGCCATGTCACGCTCAGATCCCCCTTTTGAAATCCACCTGCATGGTGACGTGCAACTGCGCGCCGAAGCGCAATTCGAGCAGATCCAGGAGGCTCTCAAGCCGATCTGGAAATATGCCGGTGCGCGATCGCTGGCCGACGGCGCGCGCAGCACCTATGAAGACGAGCCCGGCATCCGGTTCGACGCCGCCAAGCACATGCTGCAGTTCTGCTGGACCATCGGCGGCGATGATGACTTCCGTCAGGCGCTGGACGAGATGTGCATGAACCTCAACGACCTTGCCGACACCGGAGCCGCGATCGAGGTCAGCTTCTACGACACTGAGTTCGATGACGAGGATGGTGAAGAGGATCCCGAAGGAGAATCGCGCGACGATTTCTTGATGCTGTTCGTTGGCCCCAATCCGGCTGCCATCATGCAGGTCCAGCGCGATCTGCTGGTGCAGGACTTGGTGGCGTTGATGGAACGCCATTTCGATGGCTCGGAACTCTCGGGTGTGGTGGCCGAGGTCGACAAGCTGTTCACCCAGCGTTTCGATGCCCTGGTCAGCTCGCTGGAGATCGGCAAACCCCGGCGCGGTCCGGGCGGAGGCCACGGCGGGTCCGGTCACGGAGGCGGGCGCAAACCGCGCCATTTGCACTGAGTCGCCCGGGTACCCGGGCGGCGGGCTGACGCCATGATCAACCCCGGCTACATGAGGGACAAATTTGCGCAAGAAGATCAGTGTCGATGAACTGGAACCAGGGATGTACCTGGAGCAGATCTGCGGCTCCTGGATCGACAACCCGTTCTGGCGCTCCCGTTTTGTCATCTCCGACCCGCAGGACATCGCGCTGCTGCGCGCCAGCCAGGTGCGTGAAGTCTGGATCGACGTGGCCAAGGGTGACGATGTCTGGGCGGCCACGGATCATGCGCCGCTGACCCTGGTGCCCGATGATCCTGCAACCGTGACGGCAGCTTATACGGTCTCGCGGGCTCCGGTTCCGATTGCGGACGAACTGGTACGGGCGCGGCAAATCTGTGCGGCCGGCAAGGAGGCCGTCACGTCGATGTTCCGCGAGGCGCGCATGGGCAATACGGTCGACGCCGCCAGTGTCGGACGTCTGGTCGAAGAGATCTCGGATTCGGTGGCACGCAATACCAGTGCCTTAATCAGCCTGGCGCGGCTCAAGACCGCCGACGACTACACCTACCTGCACTCGGTTGCGGTGTGCGCGATGATGATCGCGCTGGCGCGCAAACTGGGCCAGAACGAGGACCAGGTGCGATCTGCCGGTGTGGCCGGATTGTTGCATGACGTGGGCAAGATGCTGTTGCCGACCGAGATACTCAACAAGCCCGGCAAGTTGACTGACGCCGAATTTGTGGTGATCAGGAGCCATCCGGCCAGGGGACACGCGTTCCTGCTTGAAGCGAGCCATATCGACCCGGTGGCACTCGATGTATGCCTGCACCATCACGAGAAGGTGGACGGTTCCGGCTACCCCAAGGGCCTCAAGGGCCCGGAGATCAGCTTGATGGCCAAGATGGGGGCGATATGTGATGTGTACGACGCGATCACCTCAAACCGGGCGTATAAATCGGGCTGGGATCCGTCGGAGTCGCTGCGCCAGATGGGCCTGTGGGCCGGCGGACATTTCGATCTGTCGGTATTCCAGGCCTTTGCCAAGACGCTGGGCATTTACCCGGTAGGGTCCCTGGTGCGGCTCAGTTCCGGGCATATCGGCGTGGTCACCGAGCAGACCAAGGCATCGCTGACGATGCCAATCGTCAAGGTGTTCCACGTGATTGCCACTGGCAAACGGGTCGAACCATTCGTGCTGGACCTGTCGGCCCGCGGCTGCAAGGAAAAGATCATCGCGCGGGAAGACCCGACCCAGTGGAGTTTCCCGGATCTCAATGTCTTGTGGTCGGGCGACGTGGCCTGAGCGCCCGCCAGGCAGGATTCTTGATCAGGATCCGGCTATGCCCAGGCGCTTGACCAGAGCCTGCTCCACCGGCATGTCGCTCGCCAGTTGGGCGGTGAGGTCGAGCCAGCCGACGGCGTGACCCCGCTGACGCAAGCCCTCCGTCCCTAGTCTGCGCCGGCCGCGCGTCAGCTGCCGCGGGTGATTGGCATCTCGACCGGCCTGGGGTTGGCGGCGTATTTGCCCAGTTCCATTTTTGCGATGGCGTTGCGGTGCACCTCGTCCGGACCGTCGGCGAAGCGCAGAGTACGTGCAGCGGCATAGGCATAGGCGAGTGGAAAGTCGTCGCACATGCCACCGCCGCCATGCACCTGCATCGCCCAGTCGATCACCTGGCAGGCCATGCTCGGCGCGACGACCTTGATCATCGCGATCTCGTTCTTGGCCACCTTATTGCCGGCCACGTCCATCAGCCAAGCGGCCTTGAGTGTGAGAAGGCGTGCCATGTCGATCTTGCAGCGGGCTTCGGCGATACGTTCCTGCGTTACCGTCTGCGATGCCACGGTCTTGCCGAAGGCGACACGCGCGGACGCGCGTTTGCACATCAGCTCCAGCGCGCGTTCGGCCAGGCCGATCAGGCGCATGCAATGGTGGATGCGACCCGGGCCAAGGCGACCCTGCGCGATTTCGAAGCCGCGGCCTTCACCCAGCAGGATGTTGGACACCGGCACGCGCACGTTCTCGAACACCATCTCGACGTGGCCATGCGGCGCGTCGTCATATCCCATCACGTTAAGCGGGCGCAGAATGCGCACGCCTTTGGTGTCGGCAGGCACCAGCACCATGCTTTGCTGCGAGTGGCGCGGCGCCTGCGGGTCGGTCTTGCCCATGGTGATGAAGATGGCGCAGCGCGGGTCGCTGGCGCCGGAGATCCACCATTTGCGGCCGTTGATGACGTATTCGTCGCCATCGCGTTCGATCCGGGTCTCGATATTGGTCGCGTCGCTGGAGGCAACGTCGGGTTCGGTCATCGCAAACGCAGAGCGGATCTCGCCCTCGAGCAACGGCTTGAGCCAGCGCGCCTTGTTTTCGTCGGAGCCATAGCGGGCGATGGTCTCCATGTTGCCGGTATCCGGCGCCGAGCAGTTGAACACTTCGCTGGCCCAGGGCACACGTCCCATGATCTCGGCCAGAGGAGCGTATTCCTGGTTGGTCAGACCGGCGCCGGAGTAACCGGAGGCCTGGGCGCTGTCGACCGGCAGGAACAGGTTCCACAGGCCGGCTGTCTTGGCCTTGGGTTTGAGTTTTTCGATGGTCTGCAAGGCACTCCAGCGCTTGCCCGCTGCCGTGTTGGCTTCCAGTTCGGCCTTGTAGTCGGCTTCGGCGGGGTAGACGTGGTCGTCCATGAACCGCTGTACCTGAACCTGCAGGTCCTTGGTCTTGGGGGAGTAATCAAAATCCATGAGAGTCTCCTGTAACAGGCGGATCGCTCCGCGGTATCGTGAAAGGGGTGCTTGCCCTCAGGCGCGCAACGCGAATTTCCAGGCCATCTCGGCCAGCGGTCGCACACCTTTGGCTGAACTGGCCGCTTGCGCGCTTGACGCGGTACCGGTCTCGACCCGCTTGGCAATGCCCTGCAGGATGGCGGCAATGCGAAACAGGTTGTAGGCCATATAGAAGTTCCAGTCGGCCTGAAGTGCCTCAGGGGTGGTCAGTCCGGTGCGCGCGCAGTACTGTCGGATATAGGCGTCTTCGGTCGGTATGCCCAGGCTTTGCACGTCCAGCCCGCCGATGCCGCGGAACGCGCCGGGAGGGATGTGCCAGGCCATGCAGTGGTAGCTGAAATCGGCCAACGGATGACCCAGCGTGGACAACTCCCAGTCCAGCACCGCCAGCACCCGTGGTTCGGTAGGGTGGAAAATCAGGTTGTCGAGGCGGTAGTCGCCGTGCACGATACGGGTCATGCCGGCATCGCGCGCGCTCTGCGGAATGTGCTCCGGCAGCCAGGCGATCAGTTGGTCCATCTCGGCGATCGGCTGCGTGATCGAGGCGGTGTATTGCTTGCTCCAGCGCCCGATCTGGCGTTCGAAATAGTTGCCGGGTTTGCCAAAGCTCGCCAGGCCGAGGCTGGCGAAATCGACCTTGTGCAGCGCCGCGATGACCCGGTTCATTTCGTCGTAGATGGCGCCCCGTTCGGCGCGGTCCATGTCGGGCAGGGATTGGTCCCACAATACGCGGCCCTGAACGAATTCCATCACGTAGAAGGCCCTGCCTATCACCGACTCGTCCTCACACAGGCTGTACATGCGGGCTACCGGCACATCGGTGCCGTGCAGGGCGCCCATCACGGTGAACTCACGCTCGATCGCATGGGCCGATGGCAGCAGCTTGGCCACCGGCCCGGGCTTGGCGCGCATTACATAGCTGCGCGATGGTGTCACCAGCTTGTAGGTCGGGTTGGACTGCCCGCCCTTGAACATCTCGACCTGTATAGGGCCTTCGAAGCCCTCAAGGTTGGCGCCAAGCCAGCGTGACAAGGCCTGGACATCGAAACGGTGCTTGTCGCTGACCGTCCGGGTTCCCACAAAATGGCTGTAATCGGTCATATGCGCTGGCTTTCTCTTTCGGCTTTCAGTGGTCGGCCTCCACGATACGCATCAAGGCGGCGCTGTCGCGCACGATCAGTCCGCTGGTTTCGATGCGTATGCATTCCTCGCGCTCCATGGCCTTGAGCTCCTGGTTCACGCGTTGGCGCGATGCACCCAGCAACTGGGCAAGTTCCTCCTGCGCCAGATGCAGGCTGATGCGCATTTCCGCGGAGTTGGCCAGGTTGGCAACCCCGTAGCTGCGTACCAGATGCAGCAGCTGTTTGGCCAGGCGCGCACGCAGCGGCAGCGTATTGAGGTCTTCGACCAGGCCATACAACTGGCGGATGCGCCGCGCATGCAGACGCAACATGGCTTCGTACAACTCGACGTGCTGCGACAGGATTTTCATCAGGTCGGCTCTCGCCACACACAGGACGGTGCAGTCGCCATGCGCAAAGGCATCGTGGGTGCGCCGGTCGCCGTCGAATATCGAGACATCGCCGAACCAGATGCCGGGCTCGACATAGGTCAGCGTGATCTGTTTGCCCGAGATCGACGTCGAGCTCACGCGCACCGCACCCTTGGCGCAGGCGATCCACTCCTCGGGCGGATCGCCCCGGGCGCAAATCAGATCGCCGTTCTGGAATCGTTTGACGTAAGCGCATCGCAGGATGTCGTGCCGCAGTGACGGCGACAGGGAACTGAACCAGCGACCGGAGTTGATCGCTGCACGTTCTTCGATGGTAAGGATTGGCTCGTCCATGGTCTGTCTTGTGGGTGACTGTTAGGTGGACCTTGTGCCCGTCGCCTGGCGCGGTGTCATGCCTCTTCGTGCAACAGGCTCAGTCCGATGGCGCCACGTCGGCGCAACCAGGGGCTGGGCCGGTATCGCGGGTCGCCGTAGACCGTCTGCATGTTGAACAATACTTCGAGCACATTGGTCGGGCCCACATGGTTGCCCAGGGCCAGAGGACCCATCGGGTACCCCAGTCCCAGCCGCACGGCGATCTCCAGGTCGGCCGGTGAACAGATCGCCTGCTGGCACATGTCGGTGGCAATGTTGACGATGGTGGCCACGACACGCTGGGTCACAAAACCGCCACTGTCGCGGATCACGCTCACCGCCTTGCCGTCGCGCGCCATCAGTGCATGGGCCGCGTCGCGCATGTCGGGACGTGTCGCAGGATTGGTCGCCAGCACGCGGCGCCGCGTCGTGGCGTCGTCCATCAGCATGTCGATGCCAACCGTGCGGGCAGGGTCCAGCCGCTCGACGACCGCCACGGTGGTGACGTCAAAACCCAGCGGCGCCACCAGGGTCAGGGCTTGCGGCGACGGGTTCTGGCCGGTTTCGATCCGCGCGTCCAGGTTTTTGAGCAATTGCAGCAACTCGATGCGCCGCGCGGCACGGGGCGACACCCAGACCGGGGGCATCTCATCGACCTGGGGTGTTGCGGGTTCAGCCGGAACCTGGGCCACGCCGTTGTCGTAACGGTAAAAGCCCTGCCCGACCTTTTTCCCGACCATGCCGCCGGCGAGCCGCTGCGCCGTGATCACGCTGGGGCGGTAGCGCGGCTCGTCGTAGTACTGACGGTAGACAGACTCCATGACCGGGTGCGAGACGTCCAGCGCGGTCAGGTCCATCAGTTCGAACGGGCCGAGCTTGAATCCCACCTGATCTTTCAGGATGCGGTCAATGGTGGCGAAATCGGCAATGTTCTCGCCGGCGACCCGCAAGGCCTCGGTGCCGTAGCCGCGACCCGCATGGTTGACGATGAATCCGGGCGTGTCGGCGGCCTGTACCGGTGTGTGCCCCATCTGGCGCACAAATGCCGTCAGGCGATCGCAGACCGAGCTATCGGTGCGCAGTCCGGCGACCACCTCGACCACCTTCATCAGCGGCACCGGGTTGAAGAAGTGCAGGCCGGCGAACCGGTGTGGTGTTCGCAGTCGAGCCGCAATGGCGGTGATCGACAGCGAGGATGTGTTGCTGGCCAGTACGGCCGAATCCGCAATGACGCCTTCAAGTGCTGCGAACAGCGCCGCCTTGACGTCGAGGCTTTCCACGATGGCCTCGATCACGAGATCGCACGGCGCCAAGGCGGTGAGCGATTCGGCGCATTCGAGCCGTGACTTGTAGAGCTGGTTCTGCGCGGAATCGAGCCGGCCTTTTTCCAACAGCCGGTCCCATTGCGCGAACAATTCAGTGCGGGCGCGCTCACTGGCACCCGCCTGGTTGTCGAACAAGATTACCCGGCTCCCGGCCTGGGCCGCCATTTGCGCGATGCCGCGCCCCATGGCACCGGTGCCGACAACCGCCGTGGTTTGAAACTGTGCTTGCATGGAGGGGATTATTGATCGAAACGTTTTGCGCCCGATCCTGCCGCCGGCGCTGGCGACTCCTGTCCGAGGGTCCCGCCGACGCCATCGGCTGGCGTAATCTGGCGCGTATGCGCAACAGCTGTGCGGAGGATGTTGCAGGCTGAGGCACAATCGTGTCGGTTCTCGGGCGCGCAGGTGGTTGCGGGCGGCCACAGCCAGCCGCCGTGAAGCCGGACGCCAAGGTATTCCTTTTTCAGGTGACTATCGACTCAGACCGATGCCAATTGCACACATCCTGTCGGCCCTTCCCAAGCGATCGTTGGCGACGCTGATCTTGTTGACGGCGCTGCAAAGTCAGGCGCTGACCCTGGGCCGGATCCAGGGCGCCGTCCTGATTGGTCGTCCGCTGGCCGTCTCGATCGGTGTGCAGTTCGACCCGGCGCAGAGCCTGACCAGCGCATGCTTCGAAGCCGATGTGTTCCATGGCGACTCCAAACAGGATCCGTCGCGAGTCAAAGTGAGGCTGGAGCCCGCGGCATCCGGACAGGGCAACGTCCTGCGGGTGATTTCCGACACGGCGGTCAATGAGCCGATCGTCACTGTGTATCTGCGCGCCGGTTGTGCGCAGATGATCACTCGCCGCTACGTGATGCTGGCCGACATCGTCAGCGAGCAGGCCGCTGCGGTGCCGCGTGTCGTTGCAGTGCCACTGGTCGAGCCTGTGTCGTCTTCGGCCACGCCGCCGGCCGCATCGGCGGAAGCAGGCCCGATGTCCGCGTCGGCAGGTTTGGGCTCAGGCGCCGCGTCAGCGGGCGCGGCAGTAGCCGGATCTGGCAAAGCAGCGACACCACGCCAGAGGCGCGCGGCAGAAGCCGCTGCGCGGCCGCCGAAAGCGGCTGCAGTGAACCCGGCGCCGGTGGCCAAGCCGGTTGCGGTCAAACCGGTACCGGTCAAACCCGCGCCCGCGGCGGGCAACGCAACGGAAGAAAAGGCCCGTGCAGGCCGCTCTGCTGGCCAGTCCCGCCTGCGGCTCGATCCGCTGGAATTGTTGTCCGAGCGTGTGGCGACACTGGAATCGGTCAGTGTCAACGCGCCGGTCGATGCGGTTGCCCGCGAGGCGCGTGATGCGCGGCGCCTGGACAGCCTGGAGACCAGTGTCAAGACGCTGGTGGCACTGGCTGCGAAGAACGAAGCCAGCCTGCTCGACCTGCGTACCCGTCTGGAGCGGGCGCAGGCAGAGCGCTACAACAATCCAGTGGTCTACCTGTTGCTGGCATTGCTGGTGGCCAGCTTGCTGGCCATTGGCTACCTGCTGACCCGTTCCGGCCGGCGTGCACGCCAATCGCCGGCCGACAACTGGTGGGCCGCATCGGCCGGAGCACCCGATGCCGCGGCGCCCGTGGCCGCACCGGCGATGGCGCAGGAGCCTGAACGCGGCCCGGATTCCGGTCTGTCGGTGATCTCGGAGCCTTCGCCACTGTCCCAACCGCTTGACCTGTCGCAGCCCGAGCGCACGGCTGCGGCTGCGACCCAGCCGATGATGCAAGGCATGGCAATTCGCCACGCGGGCGCCATGCCAGCCCAGGTCGATGTCAGCCTGGTCGAGATGAGCGAGTCGTCATTTGATCGGCTGATGCAGTCGGGCTCGGCCCACAGCGCAGTGCGTAAGCCGCGCGATGACGAAACTCCGTCGGTCAGCCCGCAGCTGTTCGCGGTGGCGGCAACTGAGGTGGGCAAGCGGCGCAGGCGCATCGATTCGGACGAACTGATCGATATCCGTCAACGTGCGGAGTTTTTTGTATCGTTGGGACAGACCGACCAAGCGGTCCAGGTGCTGGAGGCGCGCATTGCGCAGGACAGCACGTCCTGCCCGCAGGCGTTTCTGGATCTGCTCGCGTTGTTCCACTCGCTCGGCCTGAAGTCGGACTTCCTGCAGGTTCGGGGCGATTTCACCCGGATCTTCAATGTGCAGGTGCCGGAGTTTGCCGTATTCCACGAAGAAGGCCGAGGCCTGGAAGAGTACCCCGGCACGGTGGACCGGCTGATTGCGGTCTGGGAACGCCCGTCGGTGTTCGACGTGATGGAGCACTTGCTGTACCGCCAGGATGGCGATACAGCACACCAGCCGTTCGATCTGGCCGGTTTCCGGGATCTGCTGACCTTGTATTCCGTGGCGCAAGTGGTGCGAGATGGCGACGCGTCGGGATCCGCAACGGGCGAGGCCATGCAGGGCTTTCCGGCACTCGATATAGACCTTTCGGAGATGATGGGAGGGCGGGGGGCGCCAGCCATCGGCATGCCGCCATCGGCAGCAGCCGTGTTTGCAACAGATCCGGCAACTTCACCACGCTCAGACAATCTGATCGATTTTGATCTGACCGAAATACCGCTCGACAAGAAGCCCGACGGCACCTGAACGCAGGTGCCAGTCGCCTCCCGAAGGGCGTCGTGGCCATGGCTAAACCAGACCACGTGCCTGGGCGCTTTGGGCTAAAGGCGCTGCGCGAGGGAGACCGGCGAGAGCCGGTCAAGCGGTCAGCGACGGACCTGCAAGGCGCCAGGATTGACGATGTTGCTTGGCGTACCCCGGATGAAGTTGACGACGTTGTCGAATGCCTCGCTGAACATGCGCTCGTAGTTCTCCTGCTCGACATAGCCGATATGGGGCGTGCAGATGCAGTTCTCGATGCGCAGCAATGCGTGGCCCTGCAATATCGGTTCCGCCTCAAAGACATCGATGGCAGCCAAACCGGGCTTGCCGCGGTTGAGCGCGGCGATGAGCGCATCGGGTTCTATCAGTTCGGCCCTGGATGTATTGACCAGCAAGGCCGTGGGCTTCATGGCCGACAAGTCATCGAGGCGCACCATGGACCGGGTTTCGTCGTTCAGCTGAACATGCAGGCTCAGCACGTCGCTATTGGCGAACAGCGCCTCCCGGCTCTCGGCCGTCGCATAGCCGTCGAGCGCAGCTTGTTGTCGCGATGGTTCGCGCCCCCAGATCATCACGTGCATGCCGAATGCCTTGCCATAGCCTGCCACCAGCTTGCCGATCTTGCCATAGCCCCAGATGCCCAGCGTCTTGCCGGCCAACTGGCTTCCGATGCCGAAGTTTGCCGGCATGGAAGCAGCTTTGAGCCCGGACTGCTGCCATGCGCCATGTTTGAGGTTACCGATGTACTGGGGCAATCTGCGCATGGCGGCAAGTACCAGGGCCCAGGTTAATTCGGCCGTCGCCAGCGGTGAGCCGGAGCCCTCGGCCACGGCAATGCCGCGATCGGTGCAGGCTTGGACGTCCAGATGGCTGCCAACCCGTCCGGTCTGTACGATTAGTTTGAGTCGCGGTAGTTTGTCGATGATGGACCGGGTCAGCTGCGTACGTTCACGGATCAGCACGACGATATCGGCGTCCTTGAGGCGGATGGATAGCTGGCCCATTCCCTTGACGGTGTTGGTGTAGACCTTGGCAGCGTACGCTTCGAGTTTGCTTGCCGATGGCAGCTTGCGCACGGCGTCCTGATAGTCGTCCAGTATCACGATGTTCATGCGTGCATTGTGCCTTGGCCCGGTCGAGCCACCCGTCGTGGTTTTCGCCAATTGGCCCGGGGGAGCAGGGTGCGCGAGCCCATCGGAGACGGCTGTTGCAGTTAGCATGCGTATTTCATTCACGATTGCCGAGGTAAGTCCATGTCCATTTCCATGTCATCAGCCAGCGTTCCGATCTGTGTCCGCATGCTGGGCAACCTGAGCCATTGCCTGGACAAGGCCCAGGCATTTGTGGACGCACGCAAGTGCGAGCCCACAGCGTTGACGCAGTTCCGGTTGGCGCCGGACATGTTGCCATTCGGTCGTCAGGTGTTGATCGCCTGTGATGCAGCGAAAAACGGCATCGCGCGTCTGTCGGGTGAGGCTGCGCCGAAGTTCGACGATACCGAGATCACGTTCGCGGAGTTGAAGGAGCGCATCAGCAAGACGATCGACTACCTCAATGCGGTGCCGGCGGAAAAAATCAATGGAACCGAGGAACGCGAGATCACCTTCCCGGTCGGGCGCGACGCAACGCGCACGCTTAATGGTGAGGCGTATCTGAAGCACTGGATGCTACCCAATATGTTCTTCCATGTGACCATGGCCTACGCCATTTTGCGCAACAACGGCGTCGAACTCGGAAAGGCCGATTACCTGATGGGCACCGCCGCCTGATACGTACAGACCGTCGGACAAAGGCCGAAGTCTGATGCGGATCGTGGCGCAACCGATGCCCGCTGGCAAAGCAGCGGCGGACCGAAAGCGCGCTAAGGCTTTGGCTGAATGGCGGCTGGCAATTGGCAGGCGCGTGCCAGCAGGGCCGCCTCGCGCTCGACCATATGGTCGTGCTCAGCACAGATATCGGCCAAGCGCCCGCACATCACGATCCGGCCGCTCGATGCCGAGGACTGATCGGACTCGACGATACGAACCACGCGCAACAGCTCGCGTACCTGGCGCGGCGCAACAGCCCGTCCCATGGGGACAGCTTGGCGGCGGCGGCGAACAGGTTCTGGTGCATGCGGATCATCATGGGGTTCCTCGCGAACGCAGTCACATCAACATCGTGTTGCGGATCAAGCCCACGGCCAGACCTTCGATTTCGAAGGGCTCGCCAGGCTCCACCACAATGGTCTGATAGTCGGGGTTTTCGGGGTGCAACTCGATCAGATGCTTGTTGCGCTTGAATCGCTTGACCGTGACCTCGTCGCCGAGTCTGGCAACGACGATCTGACCGTTTTTCGCCTCCTTGGTGGCTTGAACGGCGAGCAGGTCACCGTCCATGATGCCGGCATCGCGCATCGACATGCCGCGTACCTTGAGCAGGTAGTCCGGGCGACGCTGGAACAGGCTGTTCTCGACGTAGTAGGTCTGATCGACATGCTCTTGCGCCAGGATTGGCGAGCCGGCGGCCACACGGCCAATCAGCGGCAAGGCCAGTTGCGCCAGGCCGGCCATCGGCAAAGAGAACTGTTTGCTACGAGACTCGTTGATGGAGCGCAAGGCTTCGCTGCGCAGCCGGATGCCACGCGATGTGCCACTGACCAGTTCGATGACACCCTTGCGTGCCAGCGCCTGCAGGTGTTCTTCTGCGGCATTGGCCGAGCGGAACCCCAGCTCGGTTGCAATTTCGGCCCGAGTAGGGGGGGCGCCGGTGCGCGCGATGGCGCTCTGGATGAGATCCAGGATCTGTTGCTGGCGCGCGGTAAGCTTGACTTGAAATTGCGGCATGTCCATGACGGTCACTCCTCAGTGGCCTTGCGGCCGGTTACTGGTTACATAAACAGTAACTGTATTTTTAACCAGTTTTCAATTGAATGCAAGCCATGAATGTGCCTTTTTCCCAAAAGTTGGTAGTGCTGGGCACCGGTGGCACGATTGCGGGTCTGGCCCAGGATGCGCACGACAACGTCGGCTACAAGGCTGGCCAGGTTGGCGTCGAGCAGTTGTTGGCCGCGTTGCCCCAGGCGCAGCGCCCGCCTGCGACGCTGGTGAGCGAGCAGGTGGCACAGGTTGACAGCAAGGATATGGACCTGGAAGTCTGGCAACGGCTTGCGCAGCGGTGTGCGTTCTGGTTGTCCGACCCGCAAGTCAAGGGCATTGTGGTTACGCACGGCACCGACACGATGGAAGAGACGGCGTACTTCCTGCATACGGTGCTGGCACGCAGTGGGAGCTCCGATAAACCGGTGGTTTTGACCGGGGCGATGCGTCCGGCTTCGGCGGTGACACCGGATGGCCCGCAGAACATGCTGGACGCTTTGGTGGTGGCGTCCGACCCGAGTGCGCGTGGCGTGATGGTGGTTTTCTCCGGCAACATCCATGGGGCCGTGGACGTGCAAAAAGTCCATGGATATCGGCAGGATGCCTTTCAGTCGGGCGATGCCGGTGTGCTGGGTTGGGTGCAAGAGGGCATCGCTGCCTGGGTACGGTTGCCGGTGGCGACATCCAGTGGCGATCAGCAGGTCGGCAGACGGGAGCCGCAGCGCTGCGCAGCCGAGGTGAACTGGCCGGCACTATTGGCCGGCGCCCTGGTCTGGCCGCGCGTCGAGATCGTGAACAGCCATGCCGGCGCCACCGGCCTGTTGGTGGACACCTTGCTGGCAGCGGGCCCAGCGCTACGACCGCACGGGCTTGTCGTGGCCGGCACTGGCAACGGCAGCGTCCATCAGGCGCTGGAAGCCGCGCTGCTGCGCGCACAGGCCAATGGGGTTGCGGTCTGGCGTGCCAGCCGCTGCGGAACCGGCCATACGGTGGGCGAATTGCAGACGCAGTTGCCGGATTCGGCTGGACTGTCGCCGGTCAAGGCGCGGATCGCCTTGATGTTGCATTTGTTGCAGGCCAGCGCGGTTGGCGGACGCCGCGCTGCGGCCGTTACGGGGCCGTAGCCAGTGCTACGAAGGCTTGGTCGCGGATCTGCTCCACAGCCCCGGTGCCGTTGATGGTGCGATACATGGGCGCTGCCTTCGGGTCCGCCTTGGCCCAGTCCTGGTAATAGGACACCAGCGGACGGGTCTGGGCGTTGTAGACCTCCAGACGCTTCTTGACGGTTTCTTCCTTGTCGTCATCGCGCTGGATAAGAGGCTCGCCGGTCAGGTCGTCGACATCGGCGACCTTGGGCGGGTTGTGCTTGACGTGATAGGTGCGGCCCGATGCTGGGTGCGAGCGCCGCCCGCTCATGCGGTCGATGATGGCCTCGAACGGGACGTCGATTTCCAGCACAAAATCGAGCTTGACGCCAGCGGCTTTGAGTGCGTCGGCCTGCGGAATGGTGCGGGGAAAACCGTCGAATAAAAAACCGTTCGCGCAATCGGGCTGGGCAATGCGCTCCTGGACCAGTCCGATGATGATGTCATCGCTGACCAGCGCCCCGGCGTCCATGACCTTCTTGGCGGCCAGTCCCATCGGGGAGCCTGCCTTGACCGCGGCACGCAACATGTCACCTGTGGAAACCTGCGGAATCGCAAACTTTTCGCAGATGAAAGTCGCCTGCGTACCTTTACCGGCGCCTGGCGCGCCCAGCAGAATGAGTCTCATGGGATGTCTCGCGTGATTGAATTGTGGGAATGTGGCAGATCTACCTGACGGTCACCTTGCCAAAGGTTCGCTGGCGCAAGAATAGCATGTGACCGGCGTCCCTCATTTGCGGAAAAGCTGCCTGACGCGTTCCAGATCCTGGGGCGTGTCCACACCCGCGCCCGGATCGCTGTGGGTGACATGCACCGCAATGCGATGACCGTGCCAGAGCGCACGCAGTTGCTCAAGTGCCTCGGCCCGTTCCAGTGGCGCAGGCGGCATTTGAGGGAACTTGCGCAGAAAGCCGGCGCGATAGCCGTAGATGCCGATATGGCGCAGCGGAGCCGCCTGGTGCAACAAGCTGGATTCCGCGGCGGGACCCTCGGACCACCACAGGGTGTCGCCATGGTCGCGCGCCAGCGGGATCGGCGCGCGGCTGAAATACAGCGCGTAGCCGCGTGCGTCCAGCACCACCTTGACTACGTTGGGGTTGTGGAACTCTTCGAGCGAGGCGATAGCATGTGCTGCCGTACTCATGTCGGCATCGGGGCGTTCGTGCAGCAAGCCCGCGACGGCATCGACCAGCAGCGGGTCTATCAGGGGTTCGTCACCCTGCACATTAACCACGATGTGCGTGTCGTCCAGACCCAGAAGGTCACAGGCTTCGGCCAGCCGGTCGCTGCCCGACGGGTGGTCGGTACGGGTCAGCACCGCCTCGATGCCATGGTCGGCACAGGCATCGGTGATGGAGCGGTCGTCGGCGGCCACCACGACACGGGTCGTGCTGGTGCCCCGAGCAGGGCTCACACGTTGCGCGACCCGCACCACCATCGGAACGCCGGCGATCGACGCCAGTGGTTTGTTGGGCAATCGGGTGGAGGCCAGTCGGGCCGGAATCAGCACGGTGAACGTCATGATGCCGGGCTGCTCAGTGCGACGCCAGCATGCGGCGATGGCTCACAACCCGAGTTCCTCATCGCTCAGCGTGCGGGCCTCGTTTTCCAGCATTACCGGAATGCCGTCGCGTACCGGATAAGCCAGGCGCGCGCTGCGTGACAGCAGTTCCTGGCGCTGGCGGTCGTATTCCAGCGGGCCCTTGGTGACGGGGCAGACCAGCAGTTCAAGTAGGCGTGTGTCCATGGGCAGATGATAACTTTGCGCTCCATGCGGGCGGGCCGTGTCGAAGCAGCAAAAGCACGAGTGCGCTCCAGAACGCCGGCTCCAGCGTCACCACCAGGGGTACGGCCCATGCATCCGGACGGTGGCGCCACAGCTTCACTGCGTCTTTTTCGGTACACAGGAGCAGGTGTTCTTCCGGCACCAGGCAGGACACTTGATCGAGCGGTGCGTGGTCCGCCAGGGCCAAAGAGTTGTCCAGCGCAAGGCCGCGCGCGCGCAGCATGGCGAAGAAGGCCTGCGGGCGCGCGATGCCGGCCACAGCGCTGATCGGCCGCCCGGTCGCCGATGCCTTCAGGGTGTCAAGTCCCAGCGCTGTGCCATCGGCTCGCACAGCATGGTCGGCCAATACGCGTTCGATCGCGTAGGCCGGACCGGTGGGCAAATGGCCGCTGCGCACCACCAGATCGGTGTTGCGCGGCCAAGGCTCGCGCAACGGGCCGGCCGGCAGCATCCAGCCGTTGCCGGTACCCTGGTCATCGAAAACGCAGATCTCGATGTCGCGGTGCAGGCCAAGATGTTGCAGGCCGTCGTCGCACACCAGCACGTCCACCTGTGGCTGGGCCGACAACAGAGCCTTCGCCGCGTCCGCGCGACGCGTCGCGACCTGGACCGGAGCCCCCGTGCGACGGTGGATCAACAGGGGTTCGTCCCCGACATCGGCAGCGTCGGAGTCGGCCGCAACGGCCAGGCTATCGGGCCTGGTTCTGCCATAACCGCGCGAGACAACACCCGGATGCAGGCCCATTGACTGCAACTGTCGCACCAGTTCGATCACCAGCGGCGTCTTGCCGCCACCACCGGCCACCACATTGCCGACCACGATCACCGGAACCGGCATTCTGTGTACGGTCAACACGCCAGTCCGGAATAGGTTGCGGCGCAGCAGCCACAGACCGCGGTACAACAGTGAAAGCGGCCACAGTGTGCAGGCCAGCAAGCCACGCTGCTGCCAGGCGCGAAGCAGGGTCTGCTGCACCGCCGCGCCGGCCATGGCCTTATCGCGTCGCGGCTTTGGCCGAGGGCTGGGTGGCGAAGGTGATCTGCGCCAGGCCAGCGCGCCGCGCCGCTTCCATCACGGTGATGACGGCCTGGTGTTTGGCGCTGGCGTCGGCATTGATCACCACCACCGTATCCTTGCCCGCCTTGGCCGCGCCCAGCAAGGCATTGGCCAGTACGTCGGGACTGCGTCCGGCCAATGGCGTGGAGTTCACGGAGTAGGCGCCATCGCTGCTGACGCTGACCAGTAACTCCTTGGGGTAGTCACGCTGGGTCTCGGTATCGGCAACCGGCAGTTGGATCTGGATCTCGGTGAACTTGCTGTAGGTGGTGGTCAGCATCAGGAAGATCAGCACCACCAGCAGGATGTCGATGAACGGAATCAGGTTGATTTCCGGCTCATCGCGGGACGCCGCGCGAAAGTTCATGGTCCCTTGCGCAAACCGTTGAGGTGGCGCGCCAGCCGGTCGGCCGACAATTCCAGCGTCAGCAGGTAGGCGTCGACGGTGGCCCTGAAATAGCGCCAGAAGATGAGTGCCGGAATCGCGATGATCAGACCGAATGCGGTGTTGTACAGCGCGATCGAGATGCCGTGGGCCAGCTGCGCCGGGTTGCCAGCCGGGGCGCCGGCGCTCGGTCCCTGCGAACCGAAAATCTCGATCATGCCCACTACCGTGCCAAACAGACCCATCAGTGGCGCTGCGGACGCGATCGTGGCCAAAGCGCTGAGGTAGCGCTCCAGCCGGTGCGCTACCAGACGGCCCGAACCTTCCATGGTGGCCCGCAGTTCGGCTTCGGTCAGCCGTGGATTGGCGTTGATGGCCTTGAACCCGCTGGCAAGGACTTCACCCAGCGCCGAGTTGCGTTCGAGCTGCATCACCATTTCGTTGGGCGGAACACCGTTGCGCGAGACGGTCAACACCTCTTCGAGCAAACGGGGCGGCGCCACCTTGGCGGTCTTGAGGCTGATGAAACGCTCGATGACCAGGGCCAAAGCCAGAATGGAACATGCGATCAGTGGCCAGATGGGCCAGCCTGCGGCTTGTATGATGGAAAACAAGAATGAACCCCACGCGGAAGGAATGCCGGTCGATTATGGCGTACCCGCAAAACGCCCCTCGCGAATGGGTTGCGCCAGGCCTCGGATCGCGGGTCGGATCACCCACAGTTCCTGTGGATAACTTTGTGCAAAAGCCGGTTGACAACCCGCTGCAGCCCGTATTCATGCGGTGTTGGCTTGAACTGATGAGAAATAGGGCAGTGAAAAATTCAATTGAATCAATGGCTTGCAGCGTAGACACGAGGGCTGCGCGGGGTGAGGGCGCTGCCGATGTCCCGTCCAGCGGATTGTGGAATAGTCTGAAAGCGACAGTGCGTGTCTCTCCCGTCATACCTGCCATGCCGACCGGTGTGCCGCAGCCCTCGAAGCGGGCGATTTGCGCATTTGGCACGCTCGGAGTGTTCCGATGAACGGTCCGGCAGGTGCCACGCGGGTATGGGCGGTGGCCGACCTGTGTCAGGCTGTGGCCGATGCGCTCGATGCGCGTTTCAATCCGGTCTCGGTGCGCGGTGAGATATCCGGTTTTGCGCGCGCTGCCAGCGGCCATTGCTATTTCACGCTCAAGGACATGTCCGGACAGATCCGGTGTGCCATGTTCAAGCGGGCGGCCGGTTTGTTGGATTTTGCGGTGCGCGATGGTGATCTGGTCGAGGTGCGCGGTCGGCTCGGCGTCTATGCGCAGCGTGGCGATCTGCAACTGGTGGTCGAGTCGATGCGCCAGGCCGGTGCAGGCGCCCTGTTCGAGGAATTTCTCCGACTCAAGGCGAAGCTGCAGGACGAAGGCCTGTTCGATGCCGGCCGCAAACGCGCACTGCCGCTGATGCCGCGGGTGATCGGCCTGGTGACCTCGCGCGGTGCCGCGGCTTTGCACGACGTTGTGACCGCGTTGCAGCGCCGCGTGCCGCATATTGCGCTGGTGCTGGCGCCGGCGCCGGTGCAAGGTGCTGGCGCGCCGGCGCTGCTGGTCCAGGCGCTTGAGAGTCTGTACGCGTTATCGGTGGGGCAAGAATCGGAGGATGGGCCCGCCGGGGCATCGGCGTCGCCCGCTGCAGGGCCCGAGGTCATCCTGCTCGTGCGCGGCGGTGGATCGATCGAGGATTTGCGTGCCTTCAATGACGAGGCGCTGGCGCGCGCGATTGCACGCAGCCCGGTTCCGGTCGTCTGCGGCGTGGGCCATGAGACCGACTTCACGATCGCCGACTTTGTGGCCGATCTGCGTGCACCGACGCCGACCGCTGCGGCCGAGTTGGTGGCGACGGCGCGTGAGGTGTGGCTCGACGCCTTGGCGCGCATGCACGAGCGACTGCAGGATGCGGTCACCGGGCGGCTGGACCGGGAAGCGCAGCGTGTCGATGCGGCGGCGGCCCGTCTGGGGCGCCCGTCCGGCCTGGCCACGGTCCAGCGTGTGGGACTGGTGTCGGTCGGTCGGCGCCAGCGCCTGGCCACACGCGCAGTCCTGGCGCGTCACCAACAGGAACTGATGCAACTGCAGACGCGCCTGATGGCGGCTCGCCAGCGCTGCGTCGAACGCCTGCAGCAGCGGCTCGAGCGCAGCCGCCTGCGGCTCGGACTGCTGGATCCGGCACTGGTGCTGCTGCGGGGTTACGCCTGGATCACGGACGTGCACGGGCACACCGTGACACGCGCAGATCAGGTCCGACCGGGTCAGGCGCTGCTTGCCACACTGGCCCATGGCGCGATCGATTTGCGCGTCGGCGAGTAGGGATAAACAAATTTCCTACAATCGCTTTTTGCTCAACCAACTCAAGAGGACACCATGGAACATACCCTGCCAGCCTTGCCTTTCGCCATCGACGCCCTGGCACCGCATTACTCGCGTGAAACTCTCGAGTTCCACCACGGCAAGCACCACAACGCCTATGTCGTGAACCTCAACAACCTGCAAAAGGGCACCGAGTTCGAAGCCATGGAACTCGTGGACATCATCAAGAAGTCCAGTGGCGGCGTCTACAACAACTCCGCGCAGATCTGGAACCACACGTTCTTCTGGAACTGCATGAAGCCCGCTGGCGGCGGTGAACCGGCCGGCGCGCTGGCAACGGCCATTAACGCGAAGTGGGGCAGCTACGCGGCGTTCAAGGAAGCTTTCGTCAAGTCGGCGGTCGGCAATTTCGGTTCCGGTTGGACCTGGCTGGTGAAAAAGCCGGACGGTTCGGTGGATATCGTCAACATGGGTGCCGCCGGCACGCCGCTGACTACCGCCGACAAGGCGTTGCTGACGGTGGACGTCTGGGAGCATGCGTACTACATCGACTACCGCAATGCCCGTCCGAAGTTTGTCGAGACCTACCTCGACAAGTTGGTGAACTGGGAATTCGCGCAGGCCAACTTCGCCTGATCCGGCATTACTCCGTGGCAGCAAGGCCGGCGTTCAGCCGGCCTTGCAATTGGCGCGGTGCTGAAGACGTTCGGTGTACGACCCCTCGGCTCGGTCGCGTGCCCGGCCCTCCGATGGTCGGGGTCAGCGCGACGCGTCGAAAGGTTTTCCAGTGAGTTTGAATCCCGCCTTGATCGAACGCTTGGCGAACCAGCCCTGGTTCATTTCCAGCACGTAGCGGACCGCCTTGGCCGAGCAATGGGAATCGGTGGTCTGCGGCTTCATGTCCACCAGATTCACGATGGTGCCGTCATCGGCTACGAACGCCGCTGTCAACGGCAGCAGGGTGTTTTTCATCCAGAAACACTGCTGGGCCGGTTGTTCGAATACGAACAACATGCCTTCGTGTTGCGGCATTTCGGCGCGGTGCATCAGACCGATTTGGCGTTGATCCGGCGTCATTGCAACCTGGGCGTCGATGCGGTGCATGCCGGCACCGAGTGCGACGCGGGGCAGATCACGTTGAGGATGCTCCTGGGCCGCTGCCCAACCGGCCGTCAGGGTGAGCAGCCAGATTGAAAGCCGGCGTGAGAGCGTCATGGCCGGATTGTGGCGGACAAATGTGAAATGCCCGCGGTGCGGGCATTTCCAGCGCAACGGGCACCCAGTGCCCGTTCAAGTTCTTATCAGGCCTTAGGAGCTGAGGCTGCCTTGGCAGGCTTGGCAGCGGCTGCAGGTTTCTTGGCGGCGTCAGCTTTGACTTCGGCCTTGGCGGCAGGAGCAGCAGGCGCAGCGGCAGCAGCAACCTTGGCGGCGGAGGCCGCAGCAGCGGGAACTGCAGCAACTTCCTTCTTGGCTTCTTCTTTCTTGGGTACCGGGGTGGTGGCGAATGCACCGGCAGCGAACAGACCGGCGATCAGGGTAGCGAGAACTTTGTTCATGTGAAACTTTCTAGGTAGTGGCTTGAATGGCGTTCTTCCCGTGCGGGAAGCTCTCCTGTAACGGAGGCCCTGTGTCGGCGGTTGACAGCTTCGTGAAAATATTTGAGGCTAGAATTCTTGCGATACCAGGCGGCTGGTGCCCAGCGTGCCAAAGTCGTCCCATCTGCGGCCTCTGCCGTCGCGTTTAACCGAGACCCATATCCATGTACCAGCACATCAAGGTTCCCGCTTCCGGCTCAAAAATCACCGTCAATCCCGACATGTCCCTGAATGTGCCGGACGAGCCGATCATTCCCTTCATCGAAGGCGATGGCACCGGCATGGACATTACGCCGGTGATGCTCAAGGTGGTCGACGCGGCTGTTGCCAAGGCATATGGCGGCAAGAAGAAGATCCACTGGATGGAGGTGTATGCCGGCGAGAAGTCGACCAAGATTTACGGTCCTGACGTTTGGCTGCCGCCTGAAACGCTGGAGGCCGTGAAGGATTATGTGGTCTCGATCAAGGGCCCGCTTACCACGCCGGTCGGTGGTGGCATCCGTTCGCTCAACGTGGCATTACGCCAGGAACTCGACCTGTACGTGTGCCTGCGCCCGATCCAGTATTTCAAGGGCGTGCCTTCGCCGGTCAAGGAGCCGCACAAGACCAATATGGTTATCTTCCGTGAGAACTCGGAAGACATCTACGCCGGCATCGAGTTCGAATCCGGATCCGACAAGGCCAAGAAGCTGATCAAGTTCCTGCAAGATGAAATGGGTGTCAAGAAGATCCGTTTCCCCAACACTTCCGGTATCGGCATCAAGCCGGTGTCGAGCGAAGGTACCGAGCGCCTGGTGCGCAAGGCGATCCAGTACGCCATCGACAACGACAAACCCAGTGTCACCATCGTGCACAAGGGCAACATCATGAAGTACACCGAAGGTGGCTTCCGTGACTGGGCCTATGCGCTGGCGCAGAAGGAGTTCGGCGCCGAGCTGATTGACGGCGGCCCATGGTGCAAGTTCAAGAACCCGAAGACCGGCAAGGAGATCATCGTCAAAGACAGCATCGCCGACGCCTTCCTGCAGCAGATCCTGTTGCGCCCGGCCGAATACAGCGTGATCGCCACGCTGAACCTCAACGGTGACTATGTGTCGGACGCCTTGGCCGCCCAGGTTGGTGGCATCGGTATCGCCCCGGGTGCCAACCTGAGCGATACGATCGCCATGTTCGAGGCCACCCATGGCACGGCGCCGAAGTACGCGGGCAAGGACTATGTGAATCCAGGTTCCGAGATCCTGTCGGCGGAAATGATGCTGCGCCACATGGGCTGGACCGAGGCCGCTGATTTGATCATCAGCTCGATGGAAAAGTCGATCGCCAGCAAGAAGGTCACCTATGACTTTGCGCGTCTGTTGGACGGCGCTACCCAGGTGAGCTGCTCGGGCTTTGGTCAGGTGATGATCGACCACATGTAAATCGGGCTCTGCGCGTTGCCTTGGTGCAGCGAATGCCGAGTCAATGAAAGCCGCCCGGGCCCACAGGCTTTCGGGCGGTTTTTTCCTTGAGGCCTTGAAACGGCCGATACCGTCGCCAATTTCACTGTGTCCGACGTTGCCGCGCGCGCGCCGATAGAATCATTCGATGGCAACAAAGCAACCAGTCAAACCTCCGTCCACTCCGATTCAGGCTCCACGGCCGGACGACGGTGGCGCCGCGGTTGTCGAGCGGCAGACGCAGAAGGTCAAGCCGCCGCAGATGCACCAGGTCGTCCTGCTCAATGATGATTACACGCCGATGGAGTTCGTCGTGGTCGTGATCCAGGAGTTTTTCAGCAAGGACATGGAAACTGCCACGCAGATCATGCTGAAGATCCATCTGGAAGGCCGTGGCATCTGTGGTGTTTATTCGAAGGACGTGGCGGCAACCAAGGTCGATCAGGTGCAGGAAGCGGCTCACAAGGCCGGTCATCCGCTGCAATGTGTTAGCGAGCCTATCGACTGAAAGAGAAGGTTTGTAAATTATTGACTGCGATCGGGTCGGGCATTCAAATCGGTTTAAAGTAAAGCATCAACGCAAGGCAAAGGAACAAACATGATTGCCCAGGAACTGGAAGTTAGCCTGCATATGGCGTTTGTCGAGGCGCGCCAGCAGCGTCACGAATTCATCACGGTGGAGCATTTGTTGCTGGCGTTGCTGGACAACCCGAGCGCGGCAGAAGTGTTGCGTGCCTGCTCCGCCAATATCGACGATCTGCGCAAGTCCTTGTCGACTTTCATCAAGGACAACACGCCGCAGGTCGCGGGCTCCGACGACGTCGACACCCAGCCGACGCTGGGTTTCCAGCGCGTGATTCAGCGCGCCATCATGCATGTGCAGTCCACTGGCAGCGGCAAGAAGGAAGTCACCGGCGCCAATGTGCTGGTCGCCATCTTCGGCGAAAAGGACTCGCATGCGGTCTACTACCTGCACCAGCAAGGCGTGACGCGTCTGGACGTGGTCAATTTCATTGCGCACGGCATCAAGAAGTCCGATCCGCCCGAGCCGACCAAGTCTGGCGAAGGGCCGTCGGAGGCAGAGGAGGGTGGCGAGAAAGCTGAAAAGCAGTCGCCGCTGGAGCTGTACACGCAGAACCTGAACCAGTTGGCCAAGGACGGCAAGATCGATCCGTTGATCGGCCGTGAGTACGAGGTCGAGCGTGTGATCCAGATTTTGTGCCGCAGGCGCAAGAACAATCCCTTGCTGGTGGGTGAGGCGGGTGTTGGAAAGACGGCCATCGCCGAGGGACTGGCTTGGCGCATCACGCAAAAAGAGGTGCCAGAGATCCTTGCCGACTCGGTGGTGTATTCACTGGACATGGGGGCCTTGCTGGCCGGGACCAAATACCGCGGTGATTTCGAGCAACGCCTCAAGGGCGTTCTCAAGTCGCTCAAGGACAAGCCCAATGGCGTCCTCTTCATCGACGAAATCCACACGCTGATCGGCGCGGGTGCGGCGTCAGGGGGGACGCTCGATGCCTCCAATCTGCTCAAGCCGGGCCTGAGCTCAGGCGCACTCAAGTGCATCGGCGCGACCACTTTCACGGAATACCGCGGCATCTTCGAGAAGGACGCGGCCCTGTCGCGTCGTTTCCAGAAAGTCGATGTGGTCGAGCCGACCGTCGAGCAGACGGTGGAGATCCTCAAGGGCCTGAAGTCGCGCTTTGAGGAGCACCACAACGTCAAGTACGCGGTGGCAGCCTTGCAGGCAGCGGCCGAACTCAGCGCCAAGTACATCAACGACCGACATCTGCCCGACAAGGCGATTGACGTGATCGACGAGGCCGGTGCCGCGCAGCGCATCCTGCCGGTGTCCAAGCGCAAGAAGACAATTACCAAGGCCGAGGTGGAGGACATCGTCGCGAAGATCGCGCGCATTCCGCCGGCCAACGTGTCCAACGATGACCGCGGCAAGCTCAAGACACTCGAGCGTGACCTCAAGAGCGTGGTGTTCGGGCAGGACAAGGCACTGGACGTGCTGGCTTCGGCCGTCAAGATGGCGCGTTCCGGGCTGGGTCGTGGCGACAAGCCGATCGGCTCCTTCCTGTTCAGTGGCCCGACCGGCGTCGGCAAGACCGAGGCCGCCAAGCAGTTGGCCTACATCATGGGCATTGACCTGATCCGCTTCGACATGAGCGAATACATGGAGCGCCATGCAGTGAGCCGTCTGATCGGCGCGCCGCCCGGATATGTCGGTTTCGACCAGGGCGGGCTGCTGACCGAGGCGGTGACGAAGAAGCCGCATTGCGTACTGTTGCTCGACGAGATAGAGAAGGCGCACCCGGACATCTTCAACGTGTTGCTGCAGGTCATGGACCATGGCACGCTGACCGACAACAACGGGCGCAAGGCCGATTTCCGCAATGTCATCATCGTCATGACGACCAATGCGGGTGCCGAGGCCTTGAACAAGACCGTGATGGGCTTTACCAACAAGCACGATGTCGGCGACGAACTGGCCGATATCAAGCGCCTGTTCACGCCCGAGTTCCGCAACCGGCTCGATGCCACGGTCAGCTTCAAAGCGCTGGACGAAAACGTGATCCTGCGCGTGGTCGACAAGTTCCTGTTGCAACTCGAGACCCAGCTGACCGAGAAGAAGGTCGACGTCACCTTCACCGACAAGCTGCGCAAGCACCTGGCGAAGAAGGGCTTCGATCCGGCGATGGGAGCGCGCCCGATGCAGCGGCTGATTCAAGACACGATTCGTCGCGCCCTGGCCGATGAGTTGTTGTTCGGTCGTCTGACCGAAGGCGGGCGACTCACCGTCGACGTGGATGACAAGGACGAGGTGTTGCTGGACATCGCCCCGCTGCCCAAGAAAGAGGGCAAGGCCAAGCCGGAAGAAGCGGCAGTCGGTTAGTTCAGGATTTGAGGTGCTGGCGGATTGCTTCGATCCGTTGGCGATTCAAGCCTATATCGGATTCCCCGAGCCGGCTGGCTGAGCGCACGTGGATGACCTGCGTTGCGGGGTCTTGCCAGAACTCGGCATCGTCGATAAACCACAGCCATGGGGTGCGGAACTGCACATAGAGATAGTCAGGATTGTCCAGCACGATGGTGGCGCCATCCATCTGCCGAATGGTGTCCGCCAGTCGCTTCATGGCGGCAGCCGGGTCGCCGGTATAAGACAAGGGTGCAATCCGGGCGTGGGCTTGTTGCGGATGACCGGGATGCAGATCTGCCTGACTGGAGACACTGTTTGGCGTTGAGGCGGGAGGCGCCAGTTTGCCGTCGCGAACACCGAGATCTGTCGGGGCGGCGCCCGCCAACAGACCGGCCCGTCCAGCGCCGACGACGGCTAGCGACACCAACACGGCTGCGATCAGCAGCCACTTCACAAATTTCATAGTTATTTCCATGCGGTCGCACCGCGCCCGGTTTTCAGCCCCGGCTTGCAAGACCGGCGGCGCGCAGGTCCGCACGGGTTACCCGAAAAACCCGGGTCGTGCGTGTGCGATCCGCCTATTTGAATCCTACCCGATCGAGCATCTGCTGAACCTTGACCTGGTTCATGCCGATCTGGCTGATCGGCGTATTGTCGCTCTTGAAGTTGCCGCCGGTCATGGCCTTGAGCGCCGGGTTGTCGATCGTGATGCCCTTGGCGGCCGGCCATTCATTGTTGCCATTGGCGAAGTGATTCTGTGCGGCCGGGCTGGCCAGGTATTCCAGGAACTTGACGGCGTTGGCCGGGTTCTTGGCGTTGCGCGCGACCGCGCCGCCGGCGATGTTCACATGGGTGCCCCAACTGGACTGGTTCGGGAACACGACGCCGACCCGGTCCATGATGGCTTTGTTCTCCGGCGAATCCGACCGCATGATGCGGGCCAGGTAGTAGGAGTTGGTTACCGCAATGGCGCATTCACCAGAGGCCACACCCTTGATCTGGTCGGTGTCGCCGCCCTTGGGCGAGCGTGCGAGGTTGGCAACGACGCCGCGCAACCATTGTTCAGCTTTCTGGTCGCCCAACTGTTCGGTCACAGCGCCGAACAGCGACAGGTTGTAGGGGTGCGAACTGGAGCGTATGCACAGGCGACCCTTGTTCTGCGGGTCGGCCAGTTTTTCGTAGCTGTCGACCTCCTGCGGCTTGACGCGCACCTTGTCATAGACGATTACTCGGGCGCGCGTGGAGAAACCGAACCACGCGATCTGGCCCTTGGCGTCCGGTTTGCTGTGCAGTGCGGCAGGTATCGCCGCTTCGAGGACGCTGGAGCGAATGCCCTGGAACAGGCCATCGGTTTCGCCTCGCCACAAACGGGCGGCGTCGACCAGCAGGATCACGTCGGCAGCGGAGGCCGTGCCTTCGGCTTTCAGACGGGCGAGAATACCAGCATCGTCGGCGTCGACACGGTTGATCTTGATGCCGGTGGCCTTGGTAAAGTCCGAATACAGCGCTTCGTCGGTCGGATAGTGCCGTGCCGAATAGATATTGAGTTCGGCTGTCTGGGCCTGGCTGATGGAAACACCCAGCATCAAGGTGCTGGCGGCGAGTAAGGGTTTGATTGACATGTTGAATAAGTGGATAGTGGGCAGAAAAAGGGATACGCAGGCCACAATGATAAAGAAAACGCGAATCATTATCAATAATATTCCCATGTTGCAAGTGGTGGCGGGAATTGCCGCAATCGTAGTGCGTCCTGATGCGCATGCTTAATCGGCCTTCCACGGGTCGGGGTCCCGGTCGCGCGCGCCGCCTTGCCTGGTTATCGGTCTGCGTTGCGCTGCTTCTGGTGGGTTGTGCCTCGGCCCCACGGCCACAGCCGGAGCCGCCGCCCACGACCCCGTCCGTGGCCGTCGTGCCAGCGCCCAAGCCGCCCCCCCGCATCGGGCTGGCACTCGGTGGTGGCGCCGCCAGGGGCTTTGCCCATGTCGGGGTGATCCAGGTGTTGGAGGAGGCCGGCATCCGCCCCTCATTCGTCATCGGCACGTCGGCTGGCAGTCTGGTGGCTGCGATATATGCCAGCGGGCGCAATGGCGCGCAGCTCCAGCAGATTGCCGAAGACATGGAAGAGGCCAGCCTGACGGACTGGACCTTGCCCTTGTTCCGGCGCGGTGTGCTGCGCGGCGATGCGCTCGCCCGATACGTGAACCAGCAGGTCGGCATGCGCCCGATCGAGGCCATGGAAATTCCACTTGGCATTGTGGCAACCGATCTGCACAGTGGCGACAGCATCGTGTTCCGCCGCGGCGATACCGGCTTGGCGGTGCGTGCCTCGAGCGCGATCCCGGCCCTGTTCCAGCCGGTACGCATCGGCGGCCGGGACTATGTCGACGGCGGCTTGGTGGCGCCAGTTCCGGTGCGCTTTGCGCGCGAAATGGGCGCCGATTTCGTGATTGCGGTGGATATCTCCAGCGCGCCCTTGAGCAGTGGGGCGGACGGCATGCTGCAGGTCTTGATGCAGACGTTTTCCATCATGGGCAAGAGCATCAATGCACTGGAGTTGCGTGGCGCGGACATTGTGGTGCGGCCGGTGCTGACGGACGTGGGCAGCACCGACTTCGCCGCGCGCAAGCGTTCAATCGAAGCGGGGCGGGCGGCCATGCTGGCAGCGTGGCCGGCGTTGAAGGTGCAACTGGCCCGATTGGCGCGTTGACGAACCGCGTTACGTGGGCGGTCCGCCGACAACGTGTGGCGCACACCGCCAGGTCACGCCAGTCGGATGTCGTTCACGTCCTCGATGATCACGATGCCGATCGGCCGGCTCCGGTTGCGCACGGTGACTTCCTCGCGCCGCATGCCGGTTATATCCAGCCCCGCGCTCCGCGCCACTGGATCGGACACGACCAGCGGACACTGGAACTGCTTCGTCAGATCCTGCAACCGGCTGGCGGTATTGACCACGTCGCCGACAGCAGTCAGGTAAGTTGCCACGCCGCGCCCCATATGTCCGACCACGGTCGAGCCGCAGTGGATGCCGATGCCCAACCGTAGCGGCTGTGCCAACTCCTCGTGCAGATCCGCGCTCAGGCGTTCGATAGCCGCCTGCATGGCGCCTGCCGCCCGCAGCGCATCGCGCGCACCTCCGGCCAGCCCGCTTTGCAGTCCGAACAAGGCCATCACACCGTCGCCGGTGAACTGATTGGCCACGCCGCCCGAGGCCTCGATGGCAGCGCCCACGGCATCGAAGTAGCGATTGAGCAGAAACACCACGTCGTAGGGGAGACGCCGCTCGGACAGGCTGGTAAATCCGCGCAAGTCGGCGAACATCACACAGACCTCACGCTCCTCGCCCGCGATGACCAGGCCCTGGGTCAGGGCCAGCGCAGGCGGGATGCTCGGCGGAATCAGCGGCGTGACCTGCAAGTCCTCCTGCGGGCGCAGTTGACATGCCAGTCGCACGTTGGCGGCTGCCCCGACCCGTGCCAGCACGCGGGACTCGGCGACGCTGGGTTCGGGCAGGCCGCCATCCGGTGCGTCGACGCGGATCCGACAGGTCGAACAGCGACCGCGTCCGCCGCAAACCGACGCATGGGCGATGCCCGCCAGGCGGCTGGCCTCGAGTACCGTGAATCCCTTGGGCACGCTCACCACCTGCTGGTTCGGGTAGCGGATGCGCACCGAGCGTCCCGATTCATGCCATTGGCGCAGCAAGCGTGCCAGCAGCGTCAGCACCAGGATCACCGCCAATGCGGTCAAGGCCTCGTCGCGGGTCTGGTACAGCGCCGCCAGCTCGATGGCTTGCGGCGTCTGGGCGTCGGCGAGCGTCTCGCGCAGCCATTGCGGGTCGCCTGCCCGCTGTGCCACGTAGCGACCCGCCTGCGCAAATCCGAGCAGGGCCAGTACCGGCAGCAGAATCGCGAGCGTGTACAAGACCATGGCCAGGCGGTGGTAGGCGTGCCGCATGCGCATCGCGTAGTGGATGCCAATGCAGCCATGGGTCCACGCTGCAAGCAGCAGGACGCTTTGCCACAAGCCCAGCTCAGGCCGCAATTGCCAGAACAGCAGCACCAGCATGGTGTACGAATCCTGGTAGCCATAGGCCAGCGTTGCCCCGCGCGTGAAAACAGTGTGGTTGACCAGCACCAGCGGAATGAACAAGCCCAGCAGCAGTTGCACGGCCTGCCAGGGAGGCATGCGCAGATGGCGCCGCAGATAAATGGCCCAGAAGGCCAGCGCAAGATGCACCAGCATGGCGCCAAACAATAATGTCGAGCCGACCGGGTTGCGCCATACGGCAATGAACAACCAGCGGCCAGACTCCATAGCCTGCAACGAGATCAGGCCCAACGCATGGTTCAGCAAATGCGTGCTGACAAAAACGAACAGGATCAGTCCGGAATACAGGCGGATCCTGCGCACACCGGCGGGGCTGGCCCAGTCTTTCAGATGGACCATGGCCGCGAACTGGGTGGGCATTTGCCTTGGTTTTCCTGCGCGAACTGAGACCTGTGCGGGCGGGCATGGGACCGGGTCGGGGCGATGGTCGGTGTGGGCATGGTGCAATGCTAACGCCGGGCCGGTTGACTGCAGGGCCGAGTGGGTCCGTCAAGGCTTGTAAAGGCCGCGAAGGCGCAGAACTATAATTCCGCTTCGCTCCACGCGCGGGCACAACGGCACCTCAATACCTATTCAGCCTGGTGAGACGATTCGATTGGAGAGCACGATGGAGCGAAACCGCAAAGACACCCGGATCCTGATTTACAGCCACGACACCTTCGGGCTGGGGCATTTGCGTCGTTGCCGGACCATTGCACATGCACTGGTTGACCGTTTCAAGCACCTGTCGGTCCTTATCCTCTCGGGCTCACCCATCATCGGAAGTTTCGACTTTCGCTCCCGGGTCGATTTCGTCCGGGTGCCCGGTGTGGTCAAACTGCGCAATGGCGAATACACACCACTGAACCTGCATATCGATGTGGACCAGATGCTCGAAATGCGCGCGTCCATCATCAAGCACACGGCCGAAATGTTCGATCCGGACATCTTCATTGTCGACAAGGAGCCGCTGGGCCTGCGCGGCGAGGTGCTGGAAACCCTCAAGATGCTCAAGCAGCGCGGCACACGACTGGTGATGGGGCTGCGCGATGTCATGGACGAACCCAAGCTGCTGGTGCCCGAATGGCAACGCAAAAAGGTTCTGCCGGCCCTGCGCGACCTGTACGACGAAATCTGGATCTATGGTCTGCCACAGATTTGCGAGCCCCTCGATGGCATCACCCTGCCGGCCAGTGTGCGCAAGAAGATCACCTACACCGGTTACCTGGCACGCGAGGTGTCCACTGCCGGAGCACCGCCGCGATTGCCCGAAATCACCAAGAAGCCCTACATCCTGGTCACCACCGGCGGTGGCGGCGACGGCGAGGAACTGATCGACTGGGTGCTGCGCGCCTACGAGCACGATTCCATGCTGCCGTACCCGGCCTTGCTGGTGCTGGGACCGTTCATGCAGCCCGAGCGCCAGACCGAGTTCATGAATCGCGCGGCCAAGCTCAAGCGCGTCGACGCCATCACCTTTCACAACAACCTTGAGGCGCTGGTGGCCGGTGCCAGTGGCGTCGTGGCCATGGGTGGCTACAACACCTTCTGCGAGGTCTTGTCGCTGGACAAGCGCGCGCTGATCATTCCGCGCACCAAGCCCAGGCTGGAGCAGTTCATCCGGGCCTCGAGCGCAGCCAATCTTGGCCTGGTCAGCATGTTGCTCGAAGACGGCGCGCGTGACCCGCGGGTGATGGCCGATGCCTTGCGTACATTGCCACGCCAGCCTCTGCCGTCGAGTGTCGTGGTGCCGGGTCTGCTCGAAGGCCTGCCCAACGTCGCCAAACTGGTGGCGCCGTGGATCCATAGGCCGGAAGACGAAGCACAGTCGCAGGTAGCACGTATTGGCTGAATGGGCGGTGGGAGATGGCGCGGGCCGGACCGCCTTTGTTCTAAAGGGCTATCCGCGCCTGTCGGAGACCTTCATCGCGCAGGAGATTGCGGCGCTCGAACGCCGGGGCCTGCACATCCTGATCGCCTCGCTGCGCCATCCGACCGACAAGCAGGTCCATCCCATTCATGCCGAGATTCAGGCGCCGGTGGTCTATCTGCCGGAATACCTGTACCAGGAGCCGTTGCGGGTGCTGCGCGCCTGGTGGCGGGCGCGGCAAATGTCAGGTTATGGCCAGGCCCGGGCCCAGTGGTTGCGCGACTGGTGGCGTGACCGCAGCGCCAATCGCGGTCGGCGTTTCGGCCAGGCGCTGGTGCTGGCGGCCGAACTGCCACACGACGTGGTGCGCTTGCATGCGCATTTTCTGCATACACCGGCGTCGGTCACGCGGTATGCCGCCATCATGCGAGGCCTGCCCTGGTCGGGCTCGGCGCATGCCAAGGACATCTGGACCTCGCCGCAATGGGAGTTGCGTGAGAAGCTGGCATCGTGTGACTGGCTGGTGACCTGTACCGCCACCAACCGCGACTACCTGGCGACCTTGGCGCCGGCCGAACGCGTCGAGTTGGTCTACCACGGACTGGATCTGCAGCGCTTTGTTCAGCAACCGACTGCGCGCCAGCCGCGTGATGGCAGTGACCGCGACGACCCGGTGGTGTTGATGTCGGTGGGGCGGCTGGTCGAGAAAAAAGGCACGGATATTCTGCTGCAAGCGCTGGCACTGTTGCCGGCGGAGTTGCATTGGCGCCTGGTGCATGTCGGTGGCGGGCCCTTGCGCCAGACTCTGCAGGCCCAGGCCGGGACTTCGGGCCTGGACGGGCGAATCCGGTGGTGTGGCGCTCTGGCGCAAGAGCAGGTCATCGCCCTGTACCGCGACGCCGACCTGTTTGCGCTGGCCAGCCGGATTGCCGAAGACGGTGACCGCGACGGACTTCCCAATGTGCTGATGGAGGCCCAGAGCCAGGGCGTGGCCTGTGTCGCGTCAGACGTCTCCGCCATCCATGAACTGATCATTGACGGCGCCACCGGGCTGCTGGTGCCACCGCAGGATCCGCAGGCGTTGGCCACGGCGCTGGAGTCCTTGATCCGCTCGCCGCAGCGTCGCCAAATGCTGGGACAGGCAGGGCGGGAACGGGTTCAGGCCGAGTTTGGCCTGCATTCCAACATCGAACGCCTGGCGCGCAAGTTCGGCTTACCCGCGGGTAGCGACCCCGCCACCTGACCGTGCTGGCGTGGCCCTGTGGGCCGTGGCCAGCTCAGTGCAGTACCGATTCGGCGCTGGCGATACCGCTCAGACCGCAGGTCTGTTCCAGACCGGCAATACACAGCATGCGGTGCAACAGGCTGCATCCCAGGTAGCGAGGGTCCCTTCGTGCTGCGTCGAGGAAACGGCCGACATCGACGCGTTCGGGCAGGATGCGCGAGGCGGCGATCAGTTGCAGGATCTGGTCCTGGTTCTGTTGCAGGAAGCGGTGGTAGACCCAGCGAAAACCCTGCTTGTCGCGGCGCCACTGCGTTGGAAGTGCAACGGGGAACACAGTGCGCAGTTCATGCTTGTTCCAGGGGCCGACAAACTTGCGTGCATAGCCACTGGCCATGTAGGGTGCCAGCCGGTAGTCCAGCAGCGGGCTGCGGTTTTCGATGCCCGACATCATCGCGTTGCGGTCGTTTTGCCACAACCACTCATGCAGTCGGCCGGCACCGGCGTCGAGTACCAGCGCCTGGGTCAGGTCACCTCGAAAGTGGGTCAATGGATCGCAACCCGACGCAAGGCGCACGTCGTGGTGCACGAACCCGTCCATGTCCATCGGGTCATCGGTTTCGCGGCGCAACCCCGATGCGGGCGGTGGCGCGGAGGGGTCCTGGGAAACCCAGGCCATCGCCTGCGAGACGATGGCCAGCACGCGCGGATTGTCCGCGTTCGCCTGTATCGCCTGTTCGCACCAATGTGTGTCGCCCGCTGCCACGGCCTGGGCCGCGGCAAAGCGGAAATAACGGTCCCAGTAGCCGGCAAAAATTTCGTCGCCCCCGGTGCCGTCGAGCACCACCGGCACCTGGTGTTCGGCAATATGCGCGTACAACTGGGGCATGGCCAGCGCATTGCCGATGAACGGGAATGGTTTTTCCTGATGCCGGCATACCTGCAGAAAACTGTCCATGCTGGCGCTGCCATAGTCCAGCGGCAGGTTGACACTGCGGATGCCCAGTTGTTCGATGCAGGCGCGCGCGTAGCGGGCATCATCGCTCTTGCCAGCGTCGCCGGTGAAGCAGGTGACTTGCTCGGTCAGGCCCTGGTGTGCCAACACCGACAGGATCAGCGAGCTGTCGACACCGCCAGACAACAACAGGCCGATCGGGCGGTCCGCCACGAGACGGGCGCAGACGGCGTCGCGTATCAGCTCTTCGAGATGTGCCGGGTCCCTGTCACCTTGTGACACATGCGTGTGCAGGTCGAACCAGGTCTCGGTGCTGCGACTCCAGGTCGCCAGATCGAACCGGATCGCGCTGCCGGCCACCATCTGGCGGATATGTTGCAGGTGGGTCGCACCGTCGGCGTGTGGATAGCACCAACCGCCCTGCAGATAGTTGTCCAGGTCGGTGGCGATGATGGACGGGGACTGGCCGAGGTAGGTCAGAATCGGCCCGATTTCCGATGACAGGCAAAGGCGCTGCGCGTCCTGGTACCAGAACAGCGGCTTCTTGCCGTACCGGTCGCGGGTCGCCGTGAGTGTTCCGTTGGACTGGTCGAGCAGGCACAAGGCCCACATGCCATTGGCCTGGTTCAGGCCCTTCAAGCCATCTCGTGCCAGCAGGCTCAGCAGCACCTCGGTGTCACCGTCGGTGTCGAAGCCGGCGCCGGCGTGGGCCAACTGGGCGCGCAAGGCGCGAAAGTTGTAGACCTCGCCGTTGTAGACCAGCGTATGGTGGCCGCGCCGGAACGGCTGGTCCGAACGTGCTTGCGGATCCAGAATCGACAAACGCGTATGGCCCAGGAAACCCGATATCGTGACAGGCCCGTTGGCACCAGGCAAGGTCCAGCTGAATTCACTGTGACCCAGACTGTCAGGGCCGCGGTGCCGCAAGGCCGCGGTCGCTTGCCGGGCACGGGCCAGCGCCACGGGCCGGGCGCGTTCAAGGGCAATAAAAAGTCCGCACATCTGGATCAGGCCGGTTGCGCAGGGTCGTCGGGCCTGCGGGCAGGGGGGTGGGTCCGCAGGCCATGGGTGGCCGGGTCCGGAGCGGAGGATTGTACGGCGCTGCGCCGTGCGAAATGGCGCAGGCCCACTTCTACAATGCCCCATGCGCATTGCCTTCTACGCGCCTTTGAAGGCGCCGACCCATCCGACGGCATCGGGTGACCGCCGTGTGGCCCGGCTGCTGATTGACGCCTTGCGTTTGTCCGGGCATACGGTCGAACTGGTGTCGGAATTCCGCAGCTTTGAGCGCGATGGCGATCCACAGCGCCAGCAGGAGCTGGCCGTGCAGGGCGGTGCGATTGCGCGGGAACTGGTCGCGCAGTGGCAAAGCGACCCGCCAGCGCAGCGCCCCGAACTCTGGTTCACCTACCACCTGTATTACAAGGCACCCGACTGGATCGGCCCCGAGGTCTGCGCTGCGCTGGGCATCGCCTATGTGGTGGCCGAAGCCTCCCATGCCGCCAAACGCGCGCTCGGCCCATGGGCGATGGGCCATGCGGCGGTCGAGCAGGCGCTGCGATCGGCCGATCTTCTGTTGTGTCCGACAGCCTTTGATGTCGTCGGCTTGCAGCAGGTTGTGACCGACGCGGGGCGCATCCGGCGTCTGCCCCCGTTTCTCGATCCGGCACCCTATTTGCGGGCGGCCCGCAAGAAAACTTTGTGGCGTGGGAGGCTGTGCGTGCGGCAGATGTTGGCGCCGGAACAGCCCTGGCTCATCGTGCCTGCGATGATGCGCTACGGCGACAAACTGGCGTCTTATCGGGTACTGGCCGACACGCTGCGTCTGCTGACCGACCTGCAATGGCAATTGTTGGTAGCCGGCGATGGTGATGCGCGTGACGAGGTTGAGGTCCTGTTGAACCAGGCCGCGCCGGAACGCGTGCGTTTTCTCGGTGCCTGCGACGCGCGCACCATGGCCGTCGTTTACGCGGCCAGCGATATCTGCGTCTGGCCGGCGGTCAACGAAGCCTATGGCATGGCGATGCTTGAGGCGCAGGCGGCCGGGCTGCCGGTGGTTTCCTGCGCCACGCGCGGCGTGCCTGACGTGGTGCAGCACGAGAACACCGGATTGCTGGCGTCGCAGATCAATGCGCCGTCGCTGGCTGCCTGCCTGCGTGCCTTGTTGTCCGATCCGGCCCGTCGACAAGCCATGGGTGCTGCGGCGGCCAGGTTTGTCGTGCAGTCGCGCAGTCTGCAGCAGGCGGCCCTTACCCTGGCATTGGCACTCGAGCCGTTGCGACCGGCACCGGTGCAGCCGCGCAGTGATTCGGTGATTGTCCGATGAGCGCCACGCTGGCCTTGTTGCGCCATGGTGAAACGCCATGGACGCAGGACAAGCGTGTGCAAGGTCGTACCGATGTTGCGCTGAGCGACCGTGGAAGGGCGGCTCTTGCCGCGCGCCGTCTGCCCACTGGCTGGGTTTTGGCGCCGGTTGCGAGCAGTCCGCTGACGCGCTGCCAGCAAAGTGCAGCGGCGCTGGGGCTGCAGCGTGTCACGGTCGAGCCGCGTTTGATCGAGATGGACTGGGGCGAATGGGAAGGCCGGCGCCTGGCCGAATTGCGCGCTGAACTGGGTGCGGTGATGAGCGACAACGAAGACCGGGGGATGGACTTCCAGCCGCCGCAAGGGGAAAGCCCGCGCATGGTGCTCGAGCGGGTGCGTCCCTGGCTGGTGCAATGCGCGGCCTCAAATGCGGCCACAGTGGCGGTCACGCACCGCGGTGTGATCCGCGTCATTTTGGCGCTGGCCACCGGATGGGACATGCTGGGTCGGCCACCCGCCAAGCTGGACTGGACCGCATTGCATAGCTTCACACTGGACCCCGAGGGCGTGCCGTTGGTGCTGCAACTCAATATGGCCTTGCCGGAGCATGTGTTCCCATGAACACGCACCGCGTGCTGGTGTATGTCCAGCATCTGCTGGGCACCGGTCATCTGCGACGTGCGGCCTTTCTGGGCGATGCGATGACTCGCAGCGGCATGGATGTGACGCTGGTCAGTGGCGGAATGCCGGTACCGGGCCTGGTGGCCAACGTGGCGCGATTCGTCCAGTTGCCGCCGGTGGCGGCTGCCGACATGGGTTTCAAGTCGCTGGTCGACGCCCAGGGCCAGGCCGTCACGGAGCCGCTGAAACTGGCGCGTCGCGACCAATTGCTGGCGCTGTGGCAGGAACTGCAACCCCAGGCGATTGTTGTCGAGCTGTTTCCGTTCGGTCGGCGTCAGATGCGCTTCGAACTGTTGCCGCTGCTCGAGGCAGCGTGCCAGGCCAGACCGGCGCCGCTGATCGTGTCCTCGGTTCGTGACGTTCTCGGCGGCAGCCGCGACCCGGAGCGCCAGCAGCGCATGATGACCTATTTCGATCGATATTTCGACCATGTGCTGGTGCATGGCGATCCGTCGCTGTTGCCGTTCGATCAGACCTTTGCCCATGTGGAGAAGTTGGGGCAGCGACTGCACTACACCGGTTATGTCGTCGACCTGAGCGCGACTGCGGACACGGCCGCGTGCGCGGGATCGCTGGGCGACAACGAGGTTCTGATTTCGGCAGGCGGTGGTGCGGTAGGACGCGCGCTGCTCGAGACGGCGATCCACGCCCGGCCCCTGTCGGTGTTGGCCACCCAGCCTTGGCGTATCCTGGTCGGCCCGGCCATGGGGCCAACAGCCTGCGACGAACTGACCACGCTGGCGCGACAGTCCGCTGACGATGGCATCATCGTCGAGCCGAACCGGGCTGACTTCGCCACGCTGTTGCGCCGCTGCCGCTTGTCGGTCAGCCAGGCGGGTTACAACACGGTCATGGAAACCCTGCAGGCAAGCGCCCGCGCGGTAATGGTGCCGTTTACCGGTGGCGCTGAGACAGAGCAGGCGCTGCGGGCCCGGGTTTTGGCCGAAAAGGAATGGATCGACATCGTGGAGGAAGCTGATTTGACACCCCGAAACCTGGCGCAGGCCATTGACCGTGCCGCGCGCCGTGCCCCGCTGCAAGCCGGCGCCGTCGACCTGGACGGTGCTGACACCAGTGCGCGACTGCTGTCGGGCTGGATGCAGGCGAAGGTACTTCAATGAGCGCAGCGCCGGGCCGCCCCCAAGCAAGCTCGCACCGCAGCCCGAAGGGCGAAGGTACTTCAATGAGCGCGGCCTGGGACAGCCTGCGCGACGAGCTCGCGCGCTGGGATGGTGCCGGTCGAGTGGCCGAGTTCTGGTGGCGCGACGACGATGCGGGCCAGCCGGCGCCTGCACTGACGCGCCTGCTTACGCTGGCGCTTACCGCCCAGGTACCCCTGGGCCTCGCAATGATCCCGCTGGATACCGCGGCGGCGCTGGTGGCGGAGCCGGGCGATTGGGTGTCGATACTTCAGCATGGTTGCGACCATCGCAGCCGAGCTGGCAAGGGCGAGAAGAAAACCGAATTCCCGGCGGCCGAGCCGGTGCCACAGGCACTGGGGCGGCTGGCGCAGGGCAGGGCATCGATCGCCGGGCCATGCTCGTTGCCGGTGCTGGTGCCGCCCTGGAACCGGGTGTCGTCGCCGGGTCTGTTGCTGCAACTGGGCCAGGCCGGCTACCGGGGGCTGAGCCGATTCGGACCGCGCGGCGACGCGTCCTTGGTGCCGGGCGTGGTTCAGGTCAACACCCATGTGGACATCATCGACTGGCAAGGCACACGCGGCTTTGTCGGTGAAGACGCCGCGCTGGCCGCCGCCGTGGCCCATCTGCAGGCACGACGCGAGGGACGGGTGGACGCAGACGAGGCGACTGGCGTGCTGAGCCACCACGCGGTGCATGACGAGGCCAGCTGGACGTTTCTGGCGCGACTGTTCGAGCGCACCCAGAGCCTGGCTGCGGTGCGCTGGCGCAATGCCGGCACGCTGTTTGCAGCCGCATGAAGCCTGTGCTGGCAGCTATTGTTTTCGGTGTATACCCGTGTTTACACCGGTGAGCCGGATGAAACCCTTCTCCTATACTGCGGGCGGACTGTCGACGGATGCAGGCGCCCCCGGGGAGGCTTGACGGGACGGTATTCGGATTCGAGGGCCGGTGTTCGCGAGTCACTGCCACAACATGCGCGACGGGTGTTACTAATAGCTGGACATGTCTAACGTTTTAACGGTCAGGGACCTGAAGGTCTATCTTGACGTCGATGCCGGCCTGGTCAAGGCCGTCGATGGCGTTTCGTTTCGCATCCCTGCCGGACGCACGATGGCGCTCGTGGGCGAGTCCGGATCGGGCAAGTCCATTGTTGCGCAGGCCATCATGGGTATCTTGCCGCGCGTGGCGCGGATCGAGCACGGCTCGATCGAGTTCCGCGACCCCCGCCAGAGCGAGGTGGCGATCGACATTGCGTCGCTGGACATGCGCGGCGCGCAGATGCAGTCGATCCGCGGCGGACGCATCTCCATCATCTTCCAGGAGCCGATGACGGCCTTGTCGCCGTTGCACACCATTGGCAACCAGATCGGCGAAGCCCTGGCACTGCATCGCGCCAGCATGGGCAAGGCCGAACGCAGTGCAGCCGTAGTCGAGATGTTGCGACTGGTCGGTTTCCCGAACCCGGTCAAGGCCGAACACACCTATCCGTTCGAGTTGTCCGGCGGTCTGCGCCAGCGTGCCATGATCGCCATGGCATTGGTGTGCCGGCCGGCATTGCTGATCGCCGATGAGCCGACCACGGCGCTGGACGTGACAATCCAGGCGCAGATCCTGCAGTTGATCAAGCAGTTGCAGGGCGAACTGCAGATGGCCATGATGATGATCACGCACGATCTGGGCGTGGTGGCGAACATGGCCGACGAGGTGGTCGTGATGTACCACGGCAAGGTGATGGAGGCAGGCACCGTCGACGACGTGTTCCGTGATCCGCGCCACCCCTATCTCAAGGCCTTGCTGCGCGCCGTGCCGCGTTTCAACATGGAGCCGGGCGAGCGACTGACGCCGCTGCGCGAGATTGCCGTCGGCTCGGGCGGTCACCTGGGCACGCCGCACGGCCATCCGACGGGTCCGGCCGACAAGACCACGCCGATGTTGTCGGTGCGCCACCTGAGCAAGAGCTTTCGCACGCGCAAGACCTCGCTGTTCGGCAGCAAAGCCGGTGACGAGACGATTGCCGTCGACGATGTGAGCTTCGACGTCGCGCCCGGAGAATGCCTCGGACTGGTCGGGGAGTCCGGTTGCGGCAAGACCACCACGGCCAAGATGATCCTGCGCGCCGCCCAGCCCGACAGCGGGGACATCATCTTCAATGACCGGGGTCAACCACGCGATGTACTCAAACTTGAAGGCGCAGAGCTGTTTGCCTATCGACGCAGGGTGCAGTTCGTGTTTCAGGATCCGTTTGGCTCGCTCAATCCGCGCATGACCGTGCACGACATCGTCAGCGAGCCGCTGGTGATCCACGGTATCGGCGATGAGGATGAGCGCTTCGAGCGCGTCAAGGAACTGATGGGCCTGGTGGGGCTCGATGTGCGGCATCTTCGGCGCTATCCGCACAGCTTTTCCGGCGGTCAGCGCCAGCGTATCGGCATCGCCAGGGCGCTGGCCCTCAATCCGGACCTGCTGATCTGCGATGAGCCGGTGTCGGCGCTGGACGTGTCGGTACAGGCGCAGGTGCTCAACCTGTTGCTCGATCTGCGCGAGGCGCGCAATCTGACCTATCTGTTCATCTCGCACAACCTGGCTGTGGTCCACTACATTGCCGACCGCATCGCCGTGATGTGTGCCGGCCGCTTGGTCGAGATCGCCGCCTTCGATGAGTTGTTCGCCAACCCGCTGCACCCCTATACCCGGGCCTTGCTGGCGGCTGTGCCGGACCCGGATCTGGACCGCAAGCTGGACTTCCGCGCGCTGATGGAGGGCAAGACGTCCAATCCCGCGGCTTGGCCGGTTCCTTACCGGCTTGACGGATCGCGACGCGTCGGCATGATTGATGTCGGCAACCAACATTTCGTACGTGCCCACGCTGACGTGGATATTTCGGAGCTAAAGAGATGAAGCCATCGTTCCAAGCGGCCAGGCCTTTGCAGCGGATGGTCGCGACGCTGCTGACTCCGGCATTGCTGGCCTTGCTGGCGTGCGCGGCACAGGCGGCGGCGCCTGCCAACCTGATCGAGACGCCGATGCTGCGCGACGAGGTTGCGGCCAAGAAGTTGCCGCCGGTCAAGCAGCGCCTGCCGGAGAACCCGCTGGTGGTTTCGATGGATGGCAAGGTTCAGGAACTGGGCCAGCACGGCGGAACCTTGAACATGTTGATTGCGCGCTCCCGCGACATTCGCATGATGGTGGTTTACGGTTACGCCCGCCTGGTGGGTTACGACCGCAACTACGCGTTGATGCCCGACCTGCTGCAGAGCATCGACGCCAAGGACGACCGTGTTTTCACCATGAAGCTGCGTGCGGCACACAAATGGTCTGACGGTGCGCCTTTCACCAGCGACGATTTTCGCTATTTCTGGGAAGACGTGGCCAACGACAAGGACCTGAGCCCGTCGGGACCACCGGCGGCGCTGATCGTCGACGGGCAGCCGCCCAAGGTGGAATACCTGGACAAGACCACGGTGCGCTACACCTGGGCCAAGCCGAATCCGGATTTTCTGGCGCAGATGGCCAGCCCTTCGCCACTGCTGATCTACCGTCCTGCGCATTACCTCAAGCAGTTTCACAAGAAGTACAACCCGAAGGTGGTCGAGGCGGAGAAGGCCGAGCCCGGTAAACGCAGTTGGGCCGCGATCCACAATCGCGAAGACAACATGTACCAGTTCGACAACCCCAAATTGCCGACGCTCGAGCCCTGGGTCAATACCACCAAGCCACCGGCCGACCGGTTTGTGTTGGTGCGCAACCCGTATTTCCATCGTGTCGATAGCAACGGTCGGCAGTTGCCTTATATCGACCGGGTCGTGTTGCCCATCATTGACTCCAAGCTGATTCCGACCAAGGCCGGGGCCGGTGAGTCCGACCTGCAGGCGCGCGATGTCGCGTTCAGCAACTACACCTTCCTGAAGAAGGGCGAAAAGGCGAACAACTACAAGACCTATCTGTGGCGCACCGCCAAGGGTTCGCACCTGGCCCTGTATCCCAACCTCAATGTGGTCGATCCGGTCTGGCGCCAGTTGTTCCGCGACGTGCGATTCCGCCGCGCCTTGTCGATGTCGATCGACCGTGCCCAGATCAACCAGGTGCTGTATTTCGGGCTGGCAACGGAGAGCAACAACACCGTGGTGCCCGAGAGTGCGCTGTTTCGCAAGGAATTCCAGACTCAGTGGGCGAAGTTAGACAAAAAGGCCGCCGACAAGCTGCTCGACGAGATCGGACTCAAGCGCGGTCCGGACGGTGTGCGGCGCCTGTCGGACGGACGGCCGCTGGAGATCATCGTCGAGACCGCCGGTGAGAGCACCGAGCAGACCGACGTGCTGGAGCTGATCCGCGAAACCTGGCGCGAGGTCGGCATCAAGCTGTTCAGCAAGCCCTCACAACGCGACCTGCTGCGCAACCGGGTTTTCGCGGGTGAGGCGATGATGTCGGTCTTCTACGGGTTGGACAACGGCATGCCTTCGGCAGACACGTCGCCGGACGAACTCGCGCCCAAGGACCAGGCCCAGCTGCAATGGCCGAAATTCGGCCAGTTCTTCGAGACTGCCGGCAAGCTGGGCGAGGCGCCCGACATCCCCGAAGCGATCGAGCTGATGAAGCTCTGGCATGCCTGGCGCTTGGCCAGCCACGATGAGCGCACCAAAATCTGGCTGCGCATGTTGTCCATCCACGCCGAACAGCAGTTCTCGATCGGTGTCATCAATAACGTGATGCAGCCGGTGGTGGTGACCAATACCCTGAAAAACGTGCCAGAGAAAGCCATCTACAACTGGGATCCGGGCGCGCTGCTGGGCATCTACCGGCCTGACACGTTCTGGTTCACGGACGCGCGCAGGAACTGACGTGCTCGGTTACACGCTGCGGCGCCTGCTGCTGATGATTCCGACCTTGCTTGTCATCAGCTTTGTCACGTTCGTCATCATCCAGTTGCCACCGGGCGACTACCTGACCAACCAGATCGCCGAGTTGCGCAGCCAGGGCGACGCGGCCGCGCTGGAAAAGGTCGAGTTCCTGCGCCATCAGTTCGGACTCGACCGACCGTTCATCGAGCAATACGCGAGCTGGATCGGCATCTGGCCCGGACCGCGTGGATTTTCCGGCCTGCTGCAGGGAGACTGGGGCTGGTCGTTCGAATACAACTTGCCGGTGCTCGATGTGGTGGGCGACCGCCTGCTGCTGTCGTTCGTGCTCAATATCTCGGTCATCCTGTTCACTTGGGCAGTGGCGTTTCCGATCGGGTTTTATGCGGCGACCCATCAGTACAGCTGGGGTGACCACGGCTTGTCGTTCCTGGGCTATCTGGGGCTGGCGACACCCAATTTTCTACTGGCGCTGGTGCTGATGTATTTTGCCAATGTGCAGTTTGGCCTGTCTATCGGCGGCTTGATGGATCCGGAATATCTGGACAAGGACATGAGCTGGAACAAGTTCATGTCGGTGTTGTCGCACCTGTGGATACCGGTGATCGTCATCGGCACGTCGGGTACGGCCGGCATGATCCGGCGCCTGCGCGCGAACCTGCTCGACGAGTTGCAAAAGCAGTACGTCGTCACCGCCCGCGCCAAGGGCATGCCGCATGTGCGGTTGCTGATCAAATATCCGCTGCGCATGTCGCTCAACCCCTTCATCGCCGACATCGGCAATTTGCTGCCCAGCGTGATATCGGGCTCGGCCATCGTTTCGGTGGTGTTGTCGCTGCAGACCGAGGGACCGATGCTGCTGGACGCATTGCAGAGCCAGGACCAATACCTGGCGGGCTCCTTCCTGATGTTTCTGGCGTTGCTGACGGTGGTGGGCATGTTCATCTCGGATCTGCTGCTTGCCGCGCTCGATCCGCGCATCCGCTTGTCTGGAGAGGCTGTCAAATGAATGTCACTGGTTTGGGCCGCCACGCGGGTGTGTTCGGAGGCTTCGCATGACCGTGGCGCAGACCGAGCACGGGCCGCTGCCGCACTATGTGTCGACAGCGCCGTTCGAGCCGGAGGCGGCCGAGACACTGACCCCCGAGCAAGAGGAGTTCTACCGCGCGTCCCAGTGGCGCATCATGTGGTGGAAGTTCCGGCGTCACCGGATTGCGGTGATCGCGGCGGTGATCCTGGGGTTTATGTATGGTTCGGCCCTGCTGACCGAATTTCTCGCGCCGTATGAGGTCAGCTCGCGCGACTCGTCCTTCATCTATGCACCGCCGCAATCGGTGCATCTGTTCCACGAGGGGCAATTTGTCGGCCCCTTCGTCTATGGCTACAGCATGACGCTGAACATGGAGAAGATGAAGCGCGAGTTCACGCCGGATCACGGCAAGGTGCAGCCGCTGCGATTTTTCTGTCGTGGCGATCCTTACAAGTTCTGGGGCATGGTCGACACCGATGTGCATCTGGTGTGCCCGGCACAGGACGGCACCTTCTTCCTGATGGGCACCGACCGGCTGGGGCGCGACATGTTCTCGCGCATCATCTATGGCACGCGCATTTCGCTGACGGTCGGTCTGCTGGGCATTGCGGTCAGTTTCATGATCGGTGTCGTGCTCGGCGGCATCTCGGGCTTTTACGGGGGATGGATCGACAACGTGATCCAGCGCTTGATCGAGATCGTGCGTTCGTTTCCCGAGTTGCCGTTGTGGATGGCCTTGTCGGCGGCGCTGCCGGTCACCTGGAGCCCGATCCTGATCTATTTCGGCATCACGATCATCCTGGGCATGCTCGACTGGCCGGGACTGGCGCGTGCCGTGCGGTCGAAGTTTCTGGCGCTGCGCGAGGAGGATTTCGCGACTGCAGCGGTGTTAATGGGCGCAACGCCCGGGCGCGTGATCGGTCGGCATCTGTTGCCGAGCTTCACCAGCCACCTGATCGCCTCGGTGACGCTGTCGGTGCCCAGCATGATCCTGGGCGAGACCGCCTTGTCCTTCCTCGGACTGGGACTCAGGCCGCCCATCACCAGTTGGGGCGTGCTGCTCAACGAGGCACAGAACATCAATGTGGTGGCCTTGTATCCTTGGTTGATGTTGCCGGTATTACCGGTGCTGGTGGTCGTGCTGGCTTTCAACTTCCTTGGTGACGGTCTGCGCGACGCTGCCGACCCCTACAACTAGGGAACGCATGGAACGCAACCTGTTCGGGTTCATCCTCAAATACAGCCGCAAGGAACAGCTGCTGATTGTTCCGCTGGTGGTGTTGTCGATGGTGTTTTATTACGCCTCGCTCGACCTGCCGAAGATGATCATCAACCAGCCGATCCAGGGCAAGGGTTTTGCAACTCCGGATGCGACGGCTGCGTTTCTGCGCCTGCATTTCTCCTTGCCCGACATGCTGGGCGGGGCGAAGCTGGAACTGTTCGACGGCTTCGCCCTCGAGCGCACGTCCTACCTGTTCGCGCTGACGCTGACTTTTCTCGCGCTGATCGTCATCAGCGGACTGATCAAGCTGCGCATCAACACAATGAAAGGCTGGATGGGCGAGCGCATGTTGCGCCGCCTGCGCTACTACCTGTTCGACCACATCCTGCGCTTCCCGTTGCCGACCTTCCGTCGCGTCAAGTCGGCCGAAATGGCGACCATGATCAAGGACGAGGTCGACCCGCTTGGCGGTTTTGTCGGCGAAGCCATCATCACGCCGCTGTATCTCGGCGGACAGGCCTTGACGGCCTTGGTCTTCATCCTGTTCCAGCATGTCTACCTGGGTATGGTGGCCTTCGGCATGGTGATCCTGCAGGCGATCATCATTCCCAAGATGCGCATGCGCCTGCTCGAGTTGTCGCGCCAGCGTCAGATCGCCGCACGCCAGCTCGCCGGCCGGGTGGCCGAGTGTGTGGACGGTGTGATCGAGATTCATGCGCACGACACGGTCAACTATGAGCGGGCCGAGTTTTCCGCTCGCTTGGGTCGTCTGTTTCTGATCCGCTTCGAGCACTTTCAGCGCAAGTTCCTGATCAAGTTTTTGAACAACCTGCTGTCGCAGATCACGCCATTCCTGTTCTATCTGGTGGGCGGCTACCTGGCCATTGTTGGCCGGCTCGATATCGGCGCCCTGGTGGCTGTGATCGCCGCCTACAAGGATCTGCCGGGCCCGGTGAAGGAGCTGATCGACTGGGATCAGGAGCGCATGGATGCGGGGATCAAATATTCGCAAGTCATCGAGCAGTTCTCGGTCGACGATCTCACGCCTGAGTCGCAGCTCGAACTGATCGACATGCCGAAGTTGCCGAAAGAAGGCGTGCTGCGCGTGCACAACCTGTCGATGCTCGATGAGTCCGGTAGCAAGGTGCTCGACGGTGTCTCGTTCGAAACCGGCCTGGACATCCATGTCGCGATTGTCGGGAGCACTGGCTCCGGATCTACCGAGCTGGCGATGTCGCTGGCACGTCTGCTCATGCCCAGCAGTGGCGGTATCGAGATGGGCGGGATCGAGCTGACGCGTGCGCCCGAGGCCGTCACGGGCAGGGCAACTAGCTATGTGGGCGCCGCCTCCTATCTGTTTCCGATCAGTGTGCGCGAGAACCTCTTGTATGGGCTCAAGCATCGTCCTGTGGGGCGGGCCACCTATGACGGCGAAGAACAGCGGGCCTATGAGCGCCATATGCGCGAGGCGATCAAGGCGGGTAACTGCACGCTCGACATTCAGGCGCCCTGGCTTGACTATGAGGCTGCTGGAGTCGCCGATGCCGACGCCATGGAAGGGCGGATTCTCGAGATCGTGCGGGTAGTCGATCTGGAGGAAACGCTGTTCGAAATTGGCCTGCGCAGCGCGGTGGCCACCCGGAGTGGTTCGCAGCAGGAGGCGAGTTTCCTGCGTGCGCGCGACACCATGCGCGAGCGTCTGAACCAGCCGGAGCTGATCGACCTGGTCGAGCAGTTCGACGTGTCGCTCTACAACCGCAACGCCACCATGGCCGAAAACCTGCTGTTTGGCACGCCGGTGGGCAAGGTGTTCAATTCCGAGAGCATGGCCCAGCATCCGTATGTGCGCGAGGTGCTGGACAAGACCGGGTTGACCCAGGATCTGCTCAAGGTGGGCCACAAACTGGCCGAGACCATGCTGGAGTTGTTCAGTGACCTGCCGCCAGGCCATGAGTTGTTCGAGCGCTTCAGTTTCATTGCCTACGATGACCTGCCTCTCGTAAAGGACATCGTGGCGCGGGTGACGGCGACCGGCCTCGAGCGCATCAACGAGCCCGATCGCAATATGCTGCTTGGTCTGCCGTTCAAGCTGGTGGTCAAAAAGCACCGTCTTGGCCTGATCGATGAGGATATCGAAGGGCGCATTCTTGCGGCTAGAGGCTACTTCGCGGCCAACCTGCCATCGGCACTCAAGGGTGCGATTGAATTTTTTGACCTGGGCAAGTTCAACAGCGCAGCTTCGTTGCAGGACAATATCCTGTTCGGCAAGATCGCGACCGGGCATGCCGGCGGCAGCTCCAAGATCGGCGAATTGCTGCGCCAGATCCTGGACGAACTGCAGTTGCGCGACATGGTGCTCAAGGTCGGCCTGGACTTTCCGGTCGGCACGGGTGGCAGTCGCCTGTCGCCACCGGACCGCCAGAAGCTGGCGCTGGCGCGGGCCTTGATCAAGCGCCCGGCCGTGCTGATTCTCGACCAGGCTACCGCCGTGCTCGATCCCCAGGCGCAAGACAAGTTGCTCGAAAGCGTGTTACAAACCCGCAAGGGTTGCGCCGTTTATTGGGTGTTGAACCGCGCGGATCTGGCCCATCGGTTCGAGTATGTGCTGGTCATGGACCGTGGACGCCTGGTCGACCAAGGTCCCTACGAGCAGTTGGCGTCCAGGGACGGCGGCCCGTTGAATTTGCTGTTGAACGCCGGCAAGAAGCCGGCTTAGGAGTAGTTGCATGAGTCTGGAGCAGGAAGTCGAGCTGATTCGCAGGTTCCCGATCTTCAACAAGATCGCTCCGGCCAAGCAAAAGCTCTTGTGTTTCAGCAGTGAGCGCCTGACCTACACCCAGGGCCAGGAGATTTTTCACATGGGCGACGTGGGCGATGCGTGTTACATCGTGATCGAAGGAACCATCGACATTTCGGTGGACAGGCCCAATGGCGCGAGTCCACTGGTCATCAGCACGGTCGGTGCCAATGCCATTTTGGGAGAAATCGCCATTTTCGGCAGTGTGCCGCGTACCGCCACGGCCACCGCCAAGACGCGTATCGAGGTGCTGCGCATTTCGGCTGACTTGTTCCGCAGCGTGATCCGCGAGAACCCGGACGCGGCGATCGAACTCATTCGCAGCCTGGCCGAGCGCCTGGCCAACACCACCGCCATCCTGACGCGCGAGACTGGTTCCGGCTCCTGAGGCTGCGGCCGGTTCGCTCCGGCTCAGGCCGGATCAGGCCGGCGCAAGCACGTAGCTCTGGATCGGTAGGGCGAAGCCCTTGAGTTGCAGCGTGTTGCCGGTCTGCAAGCGGGGCTCGGGCTCGGCGCTGCCGACCAGTTCCACCGTACGCGCATCGACCAGCACTTCGCCGTGTGATGCCTCCGAGCACAGGCGCGAAGCCAGGTTGACCGGCGAGCCGACGGCGGTGTACTCCAGTCGCGATGCGCCACCGATCACGCCGACCGTCGCAAACCCGCTGGCCACTCCGACGCCCACACCCAGTTGCATTTCGTCGTTCGACCATTCCTGCGACAGCACGATTCCCAGCACGCGGATCTGACGGGCCAGTTCCAAGGCACGCTGCGCGTGGTCTTCAAATCGGATCGGCGCGCCGACCAGGATCAATACGCCATCGCCCGCCTGATCCTTGATGGTGCCACCACAGGAAACCGCCGCCTGGCCGACCGCGTCGTAATACTGGCGCAGGATGGCGATCACGCGTTTGGATGAGGTGTTGGCGGTGAAAGCGGTGAAACCACGCAGGTCGCAGCAGACCACCGAAAGCTCGAGCGTTTTTTCGTCCGTGGCACTTTTGAGCCCTCGGCGCGTGACCAACTCGGCCACCTGGGGCGCCAGAAAGCGCGACAGAAACTGCGCCCTCTGGCCCTGGGTCACGTGGTATTGAACCGAGCCTATCAGCAAGGCCAGCAGCCCGATCGTGGTCATCAATGGGGCGATATGGGTTGGCAAGACGACGCCGGCCGCCATGATCGGTGCGCCCAGGGCGAAGGCCACCAGTCGACGGGATTCGGCGCGGTCAGGGCGCCGGTTCAGTGTGAACAAGGTGCCGGCAGTTCCCATCAACATCGACAAGGCCATGGGCGTGAAGAAGATCCAGAACGATGGGTGCACCTTTTCGCCGGGGTCGAGCACCAGGTTGCTGAAATGCTCCGCACGCCATTGCGGGAAGGCCACTGCCACCGCGCCGTAGGCAATGGCCAGTCCTTGTCCGATGCGCAGCAGCCGGTCCGGGCCCTTGGTATTGAGGTTGTTGGTTGCGATGGTGCCGCGCACGCGCAGGACCCATTCGTAGGCATAGACGAAGGACAGCACCTGCGGCAACACCAACACACCCTCCCATGGAACCACGCCCTCGCGGGCGCGCATCGGACCGACCCAAAGGACTTCGATCGCAATCGCCACCCCGGTGAAGGCCAGAAACGCGGCCTGCGCCTGGCTGGTGGGTGAGCGGCGATCGGCCAGCACAAAGGCCAGCGCCATTCCGATAGCCAGCAACGCTACGATGACTGGCGCGGTGGTATTTTCAATCACGAAAAAATTTTACCATCGGCATAGGGGGCAGCCATTATCGGCTGCGCCCCTGCCACACCACCCGGCATGCGGATCCGCACCGGGCGGTTCGAGGAGTTGAGGTCATGAGAGCCGGGGTACTCCAAGTCGGTCGTAATACGC